>Ga0316204_10007695_pt1 | contig 15533 bp, 11 predicted proteins | sample 6monrhotite_MG_2_FD_205661 | JGI IMG/M metagenome (GOLD analysis project Ga0316204, IMG submission 205661) | Microbial mat bacterial communities from mineral coupon in-situ incubated in ocean water Damariscotta River, Maine, United States -... | ecosystem: Environmental > Aquatic > Marine >... | reverse complement strand
TCCATTGGTAGTAAGCACTTTGGCTCACGCCATATTTTCGGCATAGCTCGGGCACTGGCATGGCTTTGCTTTCGCCTTCTTTTAATATGGCAAATATCTGTGTTTCGCTAAATCGTTTCTTTTTCATTTTAAGTTCTCCACTATGGTTAATGTAAATGGAAAACTCCAAATAAGCTATTCTGATTTTAGGGGATGGTTACATACCCAAGACATTTCATTGGTCGATTGTTAGTCATATATGCAACTGTGCTGGCCACATTTTATTACCGACTATTTTTGATAGCTTTGTAGTTCTATGCATGGTTACGTGTTTGTATTTTCTGTAACTCCTTTTTGATAAGATTTACACCTATCATTCAAATACTAAAATTATATGTTGCATGTAGGTAAAGTAAACTCTATTTGTATGCGCGTAAACAAGTTACTGATAATTGAGCATAACTCAATAATAAAGTATTGCAATTATGAATAATCAGTCAAATTATAGTGAAATATAATCAATCTATTCGACTTAGAATGTTAACCACAATATGTCACTATTCCAGCTTAAGTCAGGCATGCTCTGCCATGTGCTTGAAAACAACGTTTCTTGCTAAAAGCTCATCGTATGTACCCTGGTCTATGACCCTGCCTTTCTCAAGAAAATAAATCGTGTCGCATTGGCGAACAGTTGCCAATCTATGGGCGATCATGATGATGGTTTTTTTACCTGAGAAATCATGAATGGCATTCATGATAAGTTTTTCAGTAATACCGTCTAGGGCGCTCGTGGCTTCGTCTAACACAAGTACCTCAGCATCGTGGTAGAGCGCTCTTGCTATACCGACTCTTTGCTTTTGACCACCAGAAAGTTGTACGCCTCGTTCGCCAACTCTAGTATCTAATCCTTGAGGCAATTCGGCGAGAAATTCATCCAAGTGAGCCATTTTGGCTGCTCGTTTAACGTTTTGTTCATTTACTGCCTCGGGGGGGAGACCAAAAGCAATATTATCACGAATGGAACTGTCTGACAGAAAAATGGATTGAGGTACGAAGCCTAGAGAGTTTTGCCAGGCTCTTATATTTTCCTTTTTTAAAGTCACACCATCGATCAGCAAATTACCTTTCTGTGGTTCGATCAAGCCTAGGAGTAGATCTATGAGAGTAGACTTACCACAACCGGATGCACCAACAAAAGCAATTGTGCTGTTAGCGGGAATAGTGATATCAATATTTTTTAGTGCGGGTTCTTCTTTGCCTGGGTAGTTGAATATGATGTTATCAAGACGCACTTCATGTTTCGAAATAATACGTTCATTTGTAGGCTCTGTGTCCTTTATCGCTATCAAACTGCTAGCACGAAGATCATTACGAACCATATCAAATGCTGCAAGGTTGCCTCGGATTGTAGAAAGACCGCCATAGATTTGCTGGATGGCAGGCAAGAGTTTGAAACCCGCTAGGGCATAAACAGCAAGCAACGATAATATTGTTCCCAAATTACCTTCATGGACAGCTAGCAAATAGAGAATTAAAGAAATAATACCACCGAAGGCGAGTAGTTGCATTGCATAATTTGGTACTTGGCCGAGTACCTGTGTCATACCTTGAGCGGCTGCAAATTTATTACTAGCTTCTTGAAAGCGATCAGTAAATTGTTTTTGGCGACCTAAAAGTAAAACATCTTTGATACCACCAAAACCTTCACTCATTAGCATGAAGCGTATTTGTTGGGCTTCACCAATGTGGCGGCCATTTCTCATCAAGCGACGACGTACCGTTCTATATAGTAACGTATAGGCACTGCCGAATATTAACATGCCAGAAATGGATACAATCGGATTGTAGAGAAATATGGCAACAGTTATGAATATAGCCATCACAAACTTGGCATTCATTTGCATCAGAGGGTTGATTATTGAGCCTGTAACTCGCCCTGTTTCCTGAGTTATACGATTGGTAAGTTCGCTACTACTTCCACTAGCGTGAAACAACCATGGTTGGTGCATGTAGTGGTAGAATAGGCGGTTACTTATTACAGCACCAACCATTGAGCCGTACATTGATAACCGCCAAATAGTGTACGTGGAGATAGCGGTAGCGAGTATTAGGATCAGCAGAATACTTATGGCGAACCCAAAGAGGAAGTCTTGTGGGTTTTCTATACCAGATGCGCGGTATAAATCCGCTAGGACGCCATTACCTTTCAGTTGGGAGATATCACCTACTAATGCCATGAATGGGCCGATGGAGATCACGCTTGCGACTTCGGCAAATGACATAAGGACAACCAAAATTTGAAGACGCAGAAGCTTTTTGCGCTGATCGATGGTTAGTAGGGAGTAGAGCTCTTTTATTTGCCCAAACATTATTTTCTTTTAATCTAACTTTGTGAAAACTAACTATAAACGTTATGTTTATAGATGTCGAGTTGGTGCTAGACTGAAAAAACCTCTGATATTAGAGGGCATGTACGGGTTATGTACAAAAAGCCGGATTAACTTAAAAAACAATTTATGTTATTTCGATCAAAAATATAACTATTCAGTCACTTTTCCATACAATCTTTCACGAATTTTTTATGGTGGCTTACCAAATGATAGCAATCGCTTCAGTGGCAAAAAATTGAACACCTACATCAGTGAGTGGTCGACAGACGTGATAACTTTACTAAGATTAATAAAATGTCTGATACTAAATATTAGTAATAGGTTGAAAGCTTCAGTGGCTTGCAAATATGCTTTTTGAGCAATTTTGGTGCTGTATGAAATATAAAAAATTACTGAAGTTCTATGAGATAATTCCAAAAGCTCGTTTTGGTATTATGACTATTATTTATTTCTTATGAAATTTAGAAAGCATCAAGCTAATTTACAATTTTAAAAGTAGAGCATAAGGAAGAGTGTTTCCAAAAGAGGGGGCACTTCTATATACTCGTCGTTTCAGGTTTATCATTATCAAGAAGAATATTAAATAGGCTGATTGTGAGTGAAAGTTTATATATCAAATGTAATTGTGATTCGTTTCACAGATTTACTTACATTATCTGTTTATACTTTACGCATTGACGTCAATCTAGAGAAACATATACCGGTATTAACTTATGATTAAAGAACTATATATTATTGTATTAATTTTGTTTCTAACAGCTTGTGGCAGCGGTTCATCTCAGTCCGCTAAGGATATATTAGCAACTACAAACAACCCACCTACTGCAAATGCAGGAATTGATCAATCTGTAAATGAAAAGGCCACTGTGGTGCTGTCTGGTTCAGGTGTTGATACTGATGGTTCATTAGACAATTATACCTGGAACCAAGTTGCTGGCGTTAATATCAATCTTAATGGATCTGACACTATGTCTGCATCATTTGATGCACCTGCAACAGCAGAAATTCTAATTTTAACATTCCAGTTCACGGTTACAGATAATGACGGTGCAACTGCTTCAGATACGGTTGATATTACTATTAATCCAATTGATGGTTGGACGATTCCAATCCCAGTTGCTTATGACACCTCCACTTATGATTTAACAGACCATCGGCAGCCAGGCTCTCGGTTATTTTATATCAGTAACGAAGGCTCTGATCCAAGTGGAAACGAAAGTCCAACCGGACAAATTTATTTCTGGGATGGAATACAGATTGTGGATGCTACAGGTAGTAGTACAGCTGTTGACGGAACCCCTTACGGTACTGACCCCATGCACCCTACAGGAGCTATTAAGCCATATAAACGATGGGTGTATGTTGCGCCAAGGCGTACAGACTTTGGAGTAAGTAACTCAAAAGTGGGAGCAGAATGGGGTGGCGCCGATTATGCCGCACCCGGTCGTGGTGATTTCAGGGCAGGTTTTCCCGATTGGTGGATGTTTAAGCGTGGGAATACCTTTGATTTACAAGCTGAATATTTATCCTTTGCTCAAGAAACTAATCCTTCTCTCACAGAAACAAGTGGCGGAAGTATAACAATACCGGGTGGAAGTTCGGCAAATGAAATTCAGGTTGTTGGGGCCTATGGTGACCTTGCACATGTCAGACCACGTTTCATTAACCCAAATTCAGGTACATTTTTAGACGCTGTCTTCGGTCCTATCAAACATGCTGCCTATCTTTCTCTGCATTTTGATGGGCGAGGTACAAACAATGCTACAGCCAATGGTGTTCGTTTTAGGTATCAACCGAATACATCAATCAACATACTGTTAGAGGATTTGTGGCTCGAGGCGCTGGGGGGCAGTTTTATTGAAGAATCAGGACTTGAAATCACTTTGAGACGAGTTCTAATCACTGATGCTTTCAACAAGGTTGAAGAAAAACAACATGTTCAAGGTTTGTACACGAATGGAACGCGTGATGCACGCATTCGAATTGAAGAATCTATTTTGATGCGTAATGGTTTTAAACATGGCGATCCTGAACTAAGCTGGCCACCCAGTGGTGATCAAACATGGGATGTCTTTGATCGCAATATGTACCTCAGCGGTGAATGTGACAACGATATATGTGGTGTGTTTGATACTGTAAGTATGATTGGCGCTTCTGGCGATCAATTTCGTCCTGGAATGCGGCTTGAACGCAATTTCTTTTATCAAGGCTATATACAGATGGGCGCTTCAGGTGGTTATCCAGATTCAGAAGGCCCTACTGGAACGATGCTTGACAATGTTTTACAACGCTTCAAAGGTACTGGTACAAATGATGATCGCGGTCAACCCGGCTGGGGGATGTTGTTGGGGTCGGGTGCTTACAAAGTAGAAGTGGCACGAAATATAGTCACCTCGGCACAATATCCAGCGAGCACTCCCGGTTTTAGCTTGGACAATCTAACATGGTACTGTTACAGCCATAATTTTAATTATGCAACACGTGAAAATAATATTCACGATAATATATTTGATTCTGGCAGCGCCTCGTCTGCAATTCAGATAATTGATGGAGGTGGTAATCAAGCTGGTTATGACTGTGGTCCGCCACCAGGTGTCGCTGGCACAACAGGAAATTATATTGTGAACAATATTCTTATTAACGCGAATTGGACTGAGTCAGAGTACTTATGGGTACCTGATTCAACACCTATTCCAAATGATACATACTTTGCAGATAATGCTATGTACTCAGACATATTAACTGCAGCAGCAAGTCATGATTGGAATGATCCTGACCGTACATTAAAAAGTTATCTTGAGTCTATAGGTGTAACAGTGACGAGTGACGATGGTTTTATTGAATACTTTAATGAAGCCAAAAATCAAAGAAGAGGATATTGGCGCGAAGAGTATACTGCTAAACCGTTAGTAAGTTACATTCGTGCGGGATTCGGTATGGATGCCTTATAATATAGACAAATAATCAGAGACTCCGATGACCAAGCTCAGAATAATAATATAGTCAGAAATAATTCAATTTACACTAGCGCTTATTTTGGTGCGTTGAATAAATGTGAACGACCTTCCTGAAGTATGAGGGTAAGTTGAGTTGAGAAGGATGTGCCAATTCTTAACTAGAGGTCATACAAGCATTGGAAAGGTTGCTACACTTAAGCAAATTCAAATAGATAACAAGCAATCCAAAATGCTCATAACCTATTGAAAAACCATAAAAAATTATTAGTTGTAAGTGACAACTAACTTTCAAAGAATTGCAAATGTTTATGATAAGGTCTACCGAAAGGGATTTTATTCCGAGTTATGAATGACATAAGCCGGAGTAGGCAAGTCTCTATCAAACTTCATTACCCTGAGTTTTAATCGCTTATGAAGGTACAAAATCATCGCCTGAACTGAAGATCGAAATGTACTAGTAAGATCTCCACAACCAGATCGTTTATTGTCTTGAGCACTTGATGGACTATTAATTATAGTGTCTAATCAGATGCTATTACTCGGTTGTATTGACTGTGTTAATAATTTAAAAACGTGATTGTATTTTCAATTATGGTAGGAGAGTAATTAAGAGATGTCTGATTTCAGTACATATCAATAGCCCTTCTGAGAATTGATGAAATATTTTGTACTGGACAAAGTTAAATATACTTATTATTCTTCTTGTATGGATAGAATTTTCCTTATGGAAATAGCAAGCTATTCAAATCGAGAATTATGAAGTTCTTATTAAGCAAAGTTATAGCTTCCGCCAGTTGGTGATAAGCGATGAGTAATGTCAGGCATCCATCAACTATCGTGAGATCCGTTGCTGTGTTATTTTAGTATTGGCCAATAGGGAACAACTATGGAAAAAACTCTGGTTTTAACGGCTACTATTACGCCACCAGTTAACGCTCATAAATTGTCACGCTCGGATCCAGTAATCAGGAGACAAGATTACTATTCCGCATTTAGCCACTATCTTCAAACTCTTGGCGAATGTTTTGATAGGCTTATATTTGCTGAGAATTCTGGTTCTGAAGTAGCTGAGTTTTTGGAGCTAGCTTCTAAATCTTCGAGTAGCCCAGAGGTATTAGTTTGGTCATATGATGCTAACGACTTTCCAAACGAATGGGGACGTGCATATGGAGAATTCAAGTTACTTGACCTTGTTTTCCGTCAGTTAAATCCTGGACCAAATGACGAGTTTTGGAAGGCGACGGGACGCGTATTTATTTCTAATATCGAAGAAATTTCTTTAAATTCACCGAAAAAATTTGATCTCAATTGTGACTGCAGGTATTTGCCTAAGATTCCTGTCATTTGGGATGGGAAGAGATGGATGGATATGCGGTTAATTGGCTTTGGAGCGGAGTTTTATAGAAATGAAGTCTTAGGACTTCAAGATCAATTTAGGCATGATCTTGTCGGTACCCCTGAACCTTACTTTTATGAACGTGTTATGTCATGGCGAACACGATATCGTGTTGAATGCCGATTTGGTAGACAACCAGTACTTCACGGACACGCTGGTTACGACAACAAGGATTTGGCTTCATTCCGTCAGAGAGCTATAATGCACTTGCGTAGGTTTTCAAGAAGATTTACGCCATTTGTATGGATTTGAGTCAAAATATAGAAAAAATTAAGTATTTACTTAACAAGTATGTGCGTCTTATTTGCTATTATGTCACAGATAGCATTCCTGAGTAAATCAGGGCTGAGATGTTCCGCTTTGATACTAGTTGCTTTAGGTTCAAAGACTTAAATATTCCTAGCATTAAGAAGTTAAACCATAGATTAATATTAAAATATCCGCTGAGTGGATGATTAGTATTCCTGTCATATCAAGATAAGACTTTCTAAATTGCTCGTGCGCTTAGAAAGGAGAAGTAGTACGTAATATACCGACCTACAATATCTAGTGGGCACTCTCACTTTTAGTGTGGAGAATCTATGTCGGTATTGTTACAGGCATAATTTTAAATAAACAACAAGTAAAAATAATATTCACGATAATATATTTGATTCCTGCACGGCCTCTTCTGAAATTCAGATAATTGATGGAGGAGGTAATGGGGCTGGTTATGACTGTGGACCATCACCAGGTGCATTTGGCACAACAAGAAAATAAACGTCCTTATTAATTCGAATTGGGTTGAATCAGAGTACATATGGAAACCAGATACAATACCTACTCCAGGTAATACTTACTTTGCAGATAATGCTATGTATTCAGAGATATTAACAGCAGCAAACCATGATAGGAATGACCCGACCGCACATTAAAAAGTTATCTTGAGTATATAGTCGTTTCAGTGACGAGAGGCGGCGGTTTTATTGAATACTTTAATGAAGAAAAAAGCAAAGGAGAGGATACGGCCAAACCGATAGAAATTTACATTCATGCACGGTTTGGTATGGATGCGCCGACCACTGAAATGGACTAATTTAGCAATGACCTTCGAATATCAGGAAGCTGCTTATCTTCATAATGGGCAAGTATTCCGGTAGATAGTACAGTCTCATTAACGCATGTAAGAAGCTTCTAAAAAAAGTGTAGCTTTAATACATTATACTGGCGCAATTTATTGTTACTTACATCTCTCCTTTGTATAATGCCGCTATATAAAGTCAAATCATAGAGGCTGTATAACAGTACTTCTATAATATTTAATAGTTACAGACAATAATAATTCTACAAACGACAAATATACAACAAGGATAAATAATAAATGCCAAACACTATTGCATATTTATCTTTGTTGATATGGCCCTTAATAAGTATTTTTATATTCAAAAAGTTTAGTATTGTAGTTGCTTCTAGTTTAACCATTGTTCTTGGTTATTTAATATTGCCTGTGAATACGGCAATTGATTTACCTGCTATCCCTCCTCTTTCTAAAGAGGCACTCAGTTCTATAGCTGCTTTGTCTGGCCTCATACTTATTAAAAGAGTTAAAGTTCATCTATTTACATCTAATAAATTATTCTCAGTGGTTCTAATTATATTGGTTGTTGTGTTACCGTTTTTAACCGTTATAACAAATTTTGATCCTGTATATAACGGACAGGTATGGGTTAAAGGGTTAGCTCTATATGATGCTTTTTCTATGTCTATAAACCGATATTTACATTATTTACCTCTAATAATAGGTTTTTCTATTATTAGAACGCATAAGGATCACGTTGATTTATTTAAAGTAATATTTTTATTGGGCTTAATTTATATTTTTCCAGCATTATTTGAGATTAGAATGTCTCCTCAATTACACACATGGATATACGGGTTTTTTCCACACAGTTTCATTCAACAGATTAGATATGATGGTTTTCGGCCTGTTGTATTTTTGGGGCATGGGTTACTAGTTGGTATGTTCTTTTGTATATCTTTTTTATCAGGGTTTATTGTTAGAGGTAGTATTAAGGCTATACCAGCTAAAATTAGTTTGTCGGCTATAGTAGGATTATTCATTACATTAATACTATCTAAAACCCTTTCCTCACTATTTCTTGCAGCGCTTGGTTTACTAATATTGATTCTTTTTAGGAAAAATACCAAGAACATAACAACTATAGCTTTCATTTTGGCAGCCACCGTATTGGCATATCCAATTTTATCAATTTTTAATCTATTTCCACATCAAGATCTAATTGATTTATTTTCGAAATTGGACCCGGCTCGTGGAGGATCTTTGTGGTTTCGTTTTTATCATGAAAGTATTCTTTTAGACCATGCGAATTTGAAAATGCTATTTGGTTGGGGAGGTTGGGGGAGAAATAGATTATGGGATTCTATTACAGATGGTGCTTGGATAATTATATATGGGCAAAATGGATTTATAGGGTTTTTTATGGTCTTTTTAATACCTCTTCTTGCGGTGTATAAAACAATAAATCTACAATCAAGCAAATATGTTAAAGCTGACGAAGTATATTTGCTTGCAGGACATAGTCTTATTATTGCGCTGCTTCTAATAGATCAGATACCTAATGCATCAATTTCGCCTTATTTCTGGCTTTTGATTGGAGGATTATGGGGAAGAATTGAACACATCCGCTCTAGGCCTCATGCAAATGATATGTAGTGAAATTTATATATTTCATATAGTGGAGGGAAGTTTATAAAGTTTAATAAACCTATGCAAATTTGGCTCTGAAAAGTTTGAAGTATTTGATTCAGAAGAGTCCTGAGTTGTTATCTATTCTGATGATAAAAGATGTGTTGGTCTATTGATACCATGAGTGATAGCTTGACTTCAGGACATAGTTTTAAGGCCTTTAGGGTGATTGATGATTACGTTTAAGAGTCTTTTGCGATAGGTATTGATTGTAGTTTACCTATCTGAGGGTAGCTCATATGTTTGATTGGACAGTAACTCATAACAAGACTAACCAATTACATTCGTGAAGATGAGGGTCTAGAGCAATCATCAAACGTACTTGAGCAAATTAAAAAACGTATTGTAATCAAGGTTTTGATATTAATTTATTTAAATAATTAACTGAAGTGCGTAGAATAATCGATACAGAGTTGGATGAAGATAATTTTGAGCTCTCCCATTAGTCATTGAATGATTTGTAACGTATGGAATATGTATTTGTAGAAAGCGGCAACTCAATTTTAAGATGAACAACCTATGAGATGATCAGAGTTTGACTGGATTCTAAGTGGTTGTTTATACTTTCAATTACATAAGAATATAGTCTAGGTTTATATACCAACCTAATTTTTCTCCTAGCTAGTCGAACCTAGGTAAGTATCCTTTTCCAAATGAGGAGTATTGTATATGATCATATCTGTCGGAATTCTTGCATACAATGAAGCAGACCAAATTTCAGAGACAATAGATTCTTTTTTTTCTCAAAGTATTTTTTCTATTGAAAATCAGTTACCTGTGACTTGGGAAATAATTTGTATTCCAAATGGATGTATGGATGATACAGCTAGTATTGCTCAGCAAGCATTTGACCGACATACAAAGAAATTAAATAATGAACACCTTTCATGTGCAGTCATTGAAGTTACAGAGGCTGGTAAGAGTAATGCATGGAATAAATATATTCATGATTATTCATGCAAAGATGCAGATGCTTTATTGTTAATGGATGCGGATATTACATTTAAAGAGATAGATACTTTGAAAAATATGATTACTAAACTTTTAGTAACGCCCAATGCAGATGTCGTTGTTGATTTACTGTTCAAAGATATAGTCTTTAATAAAAGAAAGAGTTTATTAGAAAAAATTTCAATACAAATGTCAGAAAATAAAGATAAAAATAGGGTTACATTATCCGGCTCGCTATATCTTGGCCGTAGTAAAACATTAAGAAATGTATGGATGCCCAAAGGGCTTCCGGGAGAAGATGGGTTTCTTAGAGCAATGATTGTTACCGATATGTTTAGACAAAAACAAGATGATAGTCGCATTGTACTTGCGGAACATGCATCCCACACTTATGAAGCATGTTCATCTCTTAAAGAAATATTTCACCATGAGCTTCGTCTAATTATCGGAACATCTTTAAATTGCTATTTAAATTGGGACTTTTTATTATTCGCAACTGATCCGAATGGCTTGGGTGCAGGAGATTTAATAAAAAATCGTCTTTCAAAAGACCCCGATTGGTATTCAAAACTCATAAAAAATCAAATTTTAAATCACGGATTTTGGGTATTACCTCGAGGAATGCTATTTAGTAGCTTTAGAAAATTAAAAATTAAAGGAACACGTAACTTATTTATAGATATCCTATTGTCATTAATGGCTTTCTTTTTTAGATTACCAATTTATTTGGTTGCTAATTATAAATTAAAAAAAGGGTCAGCTATTGGATTTTGGTAAAAATGAGAGGATTAAGGTCGCATGACAATACTAAATTTTGAGTAACAGGATTCATCTGAGACTATGTCCTATAACATAGTGCTCAACAAATGACGGTAATATGTGTTTATATTACTACTCAAATTTTCTTATAAATTCGCAACAACTTTAAAAAATTACTCCAATACCTAGCGACTAACCTTTTTGGATCTTGCATCATTCTGTAAAGCCACTCTATGTGTGCTTTTTGCATCCATTCAGGGGCTCTTTTTTCTTCATCTACTAGAAATAAGATAGATGCGCCTATACACAGAGCTACACCTGTAGTTTTATTTGTGTCTTTTAATTTCTGCGCCAATATTTCTTGTCTGGGTGAGCCAACTGCTAGAAATATATATTCAGGTTGTTTTGCAATACAAAAGTTGATGGTTTTATTGACTTCAGTCTCATTATTGATGAAGCCCATGGGGGGGTTGTAATGTTCTATTATTAGTTCTGAATATTGGGCTTTGAGTTTGGTAATAACATTCTGGTCACCTCCAATAATTACTATTTTATCATCAGTTTGAAGATTATTATTAAACAATTCTTCGGTCAGGCTGCTACCGGGTATCACATTCTCTAATAATATTCCCTTAAGCAGCATCAGCTTTTGTAATATCTTGCTATCACACAAACATAATGAAGCAGACTGATAGATAGGAATGAGCTCTTTATTGTTGCCCGTAATTAGTCTAGCCATGTGATCAATATTGGGAGTTATAAGAGTGTGCTGAGTATCACTTTTTGCTAAAATTTTAATCTTGTTTATTGTTTCTGTGAGGTTAAGATCATCAAAGTCACAGATTCTAGTTTTTACTGTTGTCATTATTTTCACCTGACTCTATATAGAGACTAAAATTTAAGCGTTTTTCTATTGCTCAATTTAATCAAAACGTATTCTCATGCTGAAGAGGTTACCTTATCTTATTCTATTTTCTGGTAATGCCATAATAACTCTGATTGTGTGAAATAATTCTGCTATCGTTTTCACCTCTGCTGGTTTCTTTGCCGATGATACGGATTTAATGGCAAGAAATTCGTCATAGACAAATGTCGTGGACAAAGTCGGGATTACAGGCGCTAGATACAGAATTTTCTTACTCATAAGCCTTAGGCTTTACATACATTTGTGTGAGCAGTACTATATTTCCCACGAGTATCGATGATTAAGTTTGCGTTCTTTTGTATCATCTCATAATCAAAATTATCATGATCTGTTGCTAAAAGTACGCAAACATATTCAGCAATAACTTCAGGGCTCAGCTCTATTGAGTCCAAGTTAAATGAGTAATTTCTCATGCGAGGAAAGGTAGGTAAATACGGATCAGAATAATCAACAATTGCTCCTCTTTCTTGAAGCAATGACATTAGTTCAACTGAGGGTGATTCCCTCATATCATCAACATTTTTCTTATATGCGATTCCTAATACAAGTATCTTCGAACCATTTATTGATTTTTTGTGATCATTAAGTGCATCAGACACTTTAGATACAACCCATTGCGGCATATTGGTATTTATTTCACCTGCTAGCTCAATAAAACGAGTGCTTAGCCCATACTCTCGAGCTTTCCAAGTCAAATAAAACGGGTCAATTGGAATACAGTGACCTCCAAGCCCAGGGCCAGGGTAATAGGGAGTAAAACCAAATGGTTTTGTTGCTGCAGCATGTATTACTTCGTGTATATCAACATCCATTTTATCAGCAACAATTTTCATTTCATTTACAAGACCAATATTTACAGCTCGATGAATGTTCTCTAGTATCTTTGCAAATTCTGCAACTTTTGTTGAACTAACTGGTACAACAGTATCAATAGCAACTTCATATAGAGCAACTCCTACTTCTGCGCATGAAGGGGTATGGCCACCACAGACTTTCGGAATTGTTCTGGTTTCAAATTTTTCATTACCTGGATCTTCACGTTCAGGGGAGTATATTAAAAAGTAGTCTTCTCCAACCTTGAAGCCCTGATTTTCTATTCTTGGGAGTAATTCTTCTTCAGTTGTTCCGGGGTAGGTTGTACTTTCTAAAGATAAAACCTGCCCTTTTCGTATAAAAGGTAAAGCAGACTCCACTGTGTTGATAACGTAACTTAAATCAGGCTCTCTATATTGATTCAAAGGTGTCGGTACACAGATAATTATTGCATCAACTTCTTTAGTTCTTGAAAAGTCGGTAGTGCCTTCAAATCCTGAACTGGCTAGTGCTTGAACTGACTCATCAGGAATGTGCTTTATGTAGGTAGTACCAGATTCTATAGCATCAATTTTAGATTGATCGACATCAAAGCCTATAACTTTATAACCACAGTCTGCATATCTTATTGCTAAGGGTAAGCCAACATACCCTAAACCATATATGCCAATAATTGCTGTTCCATTATTTATTTTGTCTATTAATAATTGTTTCATTTTCATCTCAAAATTAATCAAAGGGTATTTGATACTTGGTGATAGATGGATTCCATATGGACTCTTGTTGATTATTGATTTCAGCCGTTGCTTTTGCTTTACCCATAGTCAAGCATTTCCATTGGTATTTTCTCATAAATTTAATCATTTCAGGATCGTCTATTTTTGAATTTCTCTTTATGATGCTTTTTGTATATCCCCATAAAGTTGCCAGTGCTCCAATTATAATCGGAGGATGATTCAGCCGGTAAACGGTTGCTGCAAGCATATAGATAATTCCTGTGCCCATAAAATGTTGACCAAAGCCATGCCGCATACGGCCAGTCAGGATGCCTTTTTGACTAGACCCCATCGGTCTTAGGTGAGTGAATCGTGTTTCAGTATCATCACGACTTTCTGATATCCAACCAAGTAATCTGCAGCGATGGCTATCTATGCCATCCCACATGACTTGTCTTACAAAACCACCAATCTGCTTGAAACAGGATATACGATAAAACTTAGTGGCACCTATTGATGATTCATCACCACAACCTTCACTGATAAACTTACCTGTCTCTTTGTCAATATAGTATGCTTTGCCACTAAAAGTCCCTAATCTTGGGCGCTCTTTCATTTCAGCTAACATCAACTGAAAATATTGCTTTGGCATGATTAAATCTAAATCTAACTTACAAATAAATTCATATTCATCTAAATCAACTGCTGCCAAACCATCGTAAAATGCTTCTATAACTCCTGGCCCAACACTTCGGTGTCCTCGGTTTTCTCTTCTCACGATCTCAATGAAATCATATTTTTTGCTATATTCATCCAGTATTTTTGGGGTGTCATCTGTAGAACCATCATCAACAATAATCCATTTTGTTGGTTGTACAGACTGAGCGATGACAGAGTCAAGTGTATTGATCATAAACTCTTGTTCATTTCGGCAAGGAGAAATGATTAGGTATCTTGAATTAGTGTCGTTAGGCATTAATTTTCTTTCCCTGAGAAATTTTTTACAGCATCATTAACGAGGCTAATATAGTACATGATTGTGCCTAAAGAAATAACTATTAGAATTAGTTGTCCAATCCAATTTAATATCTGGTCGAGATCTTTATTCGTATCTTCAATATACTCAAAGTAGCTATGAAAGTAGAATAAGTTAAAAACCTCAGTGCGTGTCACTTCTTTGGGTAATATACTTAAGGCATGAATTATATCTGGAATTAAACCCCAGACACCAAAAAAGAATATTATTAAGGGGCTATATAGGTACCAATAAGAATTTTGTTTTTCCAATTGTTTAAATAAAGAAAACCTCTTGACCAATTGCTCTTTTCTTACATTAATATATAGCATTGCAATGCTTCCAATGCTTGCGCCAATTGAGAAGTAAAAGTGCTTTGCTGGCATATCAGTCTAATCCGTTGAGTTATGTGATGGCCAGCCATACTGGCTAGTGTATTTTACGAGACGTATATATCGAAGTAATATCAATACGTACAATACAGAGCAAATTAGAGCAGTAGCGTTTAGATTTGAAAATATTTTGACCATAAATTCATTATTATGGATAAGACTGTAGAATATAAATACATTATACAGGCTATTAGTATTACATTCACCGTTATGAAAGAAGTAGGGGGCGGCTCCATAGAGCCCAACCAAAAATGGAAGAAAGCTAGAGTACAGTTGCACTTTTAATGAAGCAGAAAAATTCTTGTTTAGGAGCATCATTAATAAAAAACCAATGATGAAACTAATACAAAAATGACCTGCCCCAGTTATATGTAAAATGTGATTGGCTTCCAACATTATCCCTATGAGAACTATAAAATATACGAACTATAAATACAGCTGTTATAATACCAATAATTGCAATATCAAGATACTAATAACCAAATGGACTTAAT
>Ga0316204_10007693_pt1 | contig 15537 bp, 13 predicted proteins | sample 6monrhotite_MG_2_FD_205661 | JGI IMG/M metagenome (GOLD analysis project Ga0316204, IMG submission 205661) | Microbial mat bacterial communities from mineral coupon in-situ incubated in ocean water Damariscotta River, Maine, United States -... | ecosystem: Environmental > Aquatic > Marine >... | reverse complement strand
GAATCTGATGCTTAAATATCATCTCAACTGATAATCACAAATTTTATTTCATGCTACACTGTGGGTTTATGAATCAATACGGGATTGTAATACTATCATGAACAATAAACCCACTAAAATTAATCTCCCAAAGGCTCTTTTCCAAAAGACTCATACCTTAATGAGCATGGCATTGACCTGTCTGCTGCTTGCTCCTGCCACTATTCTGGCACAACCACAGACCGTTGAGCAGCAAGCATCTTATGCCATTGGAATTAATTTTGCCAAGTCACTTGAAATGCAGGGCATAAAACTGGATACCAACAACCTCATTCAAGGCATCAAAGATGGTATTAATGGCAACAAAATGGCCTTGACTAACGCTGAAATGGAACAAGCACTGGAAACTTATAAAAAGCAGCTGATAGCAAAACAGCAAGAGGCTAAAAAATCACAGTCAAGTAAAAACAAACAACTGGGCGATGCTTTCCTCGCTGCAAACAAAAGTAAAGATGGTGTTGTAACCCTGAAAAGTGGCCTGCAATATAAAGTCATAAAAAGCGGAAATGGTCCCAGCCCAAAATTAACCGACAAAGTCACCACTCATTATCGTGGTACTCTTATTGATGACACCGAATTTGACAGTTCCTACTCGCGCAATAAGCCGACTTCTTTTCCCGTCAATGGTGTCATTCCCGGCTGGACAGAAGCTTTACAGCTCATGCACAAAGGAGACAAATGGCAGCTGTTCATCCCATCAAAATTAGCCTATGGTGAACGTTCGGTTGGTAATATTATCCAGCCAAATTCGACTCTGATTTTTGAAATAGAATTATTGGAAATCAACTAGACTGACACCTTATAGTAACTAACGTTCAAAAAGTGATGCCAATACTTTACACATCCTGCTATTAGCTTCACTTTTTCTAGTACCATATAAACACATTTAGATATCATATCATCATGCCCCTGATAGGCATATTATGAATAATTGATGTTTTTTAGATTTTTAAAGCAGATCTTTTGAAGTATTTTTCGTCCTTGTATTCTATAAAATTCATCCAATATCCCAATATTCTTTTGTCTTTCAAATCAGGCTTTCTGGTATCTTATTAATTTTCTCTTGAGTATCAACAGATTTATTAATGCGACTACGGTAATACTCCAGACAATCACTGCACCGCTGGGTAAGTCGATTATCGATGAAAATATTAAACCCAGGCCATAACCCAAAATACCTACGGCATAGCCGATTATTAACGCCGGCTTTGCCTGATAGTTAGTGCTGGCCAGAGCTGGAATAATAAGACTGGCAAAAACCAGATAAACCCCAACCAATTGCACCGAGCTGGTGACAGCCATAGCAAAAAGCAGATAGAATCCCATGCGTTTAAAGTGTTGTCTGAACTTAAACCAAGCAATCAAAATAGCAATTGTCATTAGCGCAATGGGAATGAGTTGATCCCATGTAACCCAGAGAATCTGACCCACTAATAACTCTTTAAGATGTTCTCCGCCCTGAGGACTATTCGCCAATAATAAGATGCTGGCTGTCGCTGACAAAATAAAAGTCACACCAATGAGTGCTTCCTGAAGCCTGGCAAAATATTGTTCCATCAAGCTTAAAATCCAGGCGCCCATAAGGGCACTGGTCAAAGCCGCTAATTGTACTTCCCATCCATGTGCCTGCCAACCAAAATAACTGGCCAAAATAACACCCAGACCAGCTATTTGCGCGATGGCCAAATCAATAAAAATAATCCCACGTTTAAGCACTTCCTGTCCCAGCGGTACATGAGTTGCCAGAACCAGCAGACCAGCCAGAAATGCCGGTCCAAGGATAGTCAAAGTCATTCCTTCAAAACTCATCATTGAACGTCCATTAGCCGATCTAAAATTTTATCATACCACTGGAATATTGTTTCATCGTTGGCAACGCTAAAGGGCAATGCCACAACAGGAATATCGGTCTTCTGCGCCAGCCAGAGTACAGCCTTGTCGTTTTGATAAGTGGCATATAGAATCATATCCGCCCGATTCTGTTGCAACTCAATAAGCACCCTATTTAAATGTGTGCTACTTGGGGCTATACCAGGTTTTGGTTCCAGCGTTGCCACCCGTTGCAACTGTAACCAGTCTTCAAGGTATACCCAGCTATTGTGATTGACGACAATCTTTTTTCCTCGAATTGACTGAGTTTGTTGTTCCCATTTTACAATCGCTTTAGACCACCTATCGTTAAATTCTTGCCAGTTTTTTTGATAATCTAAGCGGTTATTATTATCTACATTCATCAATGTTTTGGCTAACGCTTTGGCAATAATTGTCATTCTATTTGGATCAAGGTGAATATGGGGATTTCCATCCGCATGGATATCACCCAGACTGCGATCAAGAACTTCAGGTTTTTCCAGTAAAGACACTTGCTCGGCCGCCATAAAATGTCCCGGTTGGCCAGCCAGAATTTTTCCATTAGCTGACTTTCTCAATAGCAGAGGTAGCCAGCCCGCTTCCAATTCTGCTCCGGTACAGACCAGCAGATCGGCTCGGCGAGCTTTGGCAATTAAACTGGGCCGAGCCTGTATATGGTGTGGGTCCTGTAATGCGGTTGTGGCACTGAAGACATTCACCTTGTCGCCGCCTAAAATCTGAACCAGTGATGCCCATTCGGGTTCACAGGCAAACACATTTATTTCTGCATAACTATTACCTGACCAGAAACACACTATCAACATCAAAAAAATATGTTTTCTAATTCGTATGAACATTTCTGCTTGCTCCTAAAATTGGTGCGTACCATGGCTACCCAGGCTAAACGTATATTGTAAAAAGAGTTGGTTATCGCTGTCCTCATACGATTCGTCGCGGTTATATTGCAATCTTATCCGACTGTATTCACTGGGTAACCATTCCAGCATCGCACTATAGCGTTCTGGAGTATGCCCCTCATCATCCAGTCCTGCTTCAGCAAGGACCTCATCGTCTGAGCCTTTATTATTACTACTGAGTCGATCATAACGAATAGCCGTTCGCCAATGAGGTTTAAATTGATAGACAGCCTGGGCATACCAACCGTCCTGTTGACCATCATAGCTTGAAAATTCTTCCGGTGGGCCACTATTAAGCATCGTGATACCACCATCTTCACGACGGTCAAAGTATTCGAATTGAAGCTTGAAATTGCGACTGGTTGGATTGCCATTTGGAGCCCATTTATACACGAAATCCAATGAATTGATCTTACTGTCACCGCTAAAAGAAGCGGTTTCCACTGAATCACTGCCATGACTATGAGCATCACTGGTCCGCCCATCAACATCATTTTGGCGCCAATGATTTAAACCCAATTGCCAACTATGTTCAATGCCGATGTCGCCACCAATATTGGCAAACGCAGTCCAGGCACCCACACCGTCATGATCACCCGCTCCCGGAAAACGATCGCCGCGAAATAACTCCGTACCAAATTGCATAAAGGTATCGGTTGGTGCCACATAGGTAATTTGCAAACCGTCATCACGAAGTTGATCACCAAACAAACCTCGATAAATTAACGGAGCATCGGCAAAATCCCAAGCATGTGGATGCTGTTCATTCAGATAACCAATGGCCGAATAAAAACGTCCACCTTTTAATGTCAGTCCATAACCCAGTCCCAGAGTTTGAAAATAAGCCTCCTCCATTTCGGTTTCAGTTTCACCATCATGGTCTGCGATAGCTAAAGTAGCTTTACCATAAAATTTATCATCAATATTGGCACTGATTGCTAATTCCGTATGACCGATTGAAAAACCGTCTTCGCCTAAACCGGCTTCATTTCCAAGCATAAAGCCTGGTAATTCATAGGCATCAGGGTCATTATCAAAATCAGCATAGCGGCCGTCAAGGATAAGACTGATGGCAGGGTTAAAACTATTCTGTCCCGTGCTTGAAGTGGTCTTTGTTTTGGCAACTTTATCAGCGACCTGATCCACTTTTTTCTGGGCCAGCCTGGCCTTTTCTTCGGATTGCTTTAAGCGCTTTTCCAGGGCATTAATTCGTTGTTCGTAGTCTTGTTTTAATGCTGCAACTTCTTTCCTGAGTGCCTCAATATCACTATCAGCCCACACAGGATTAATGCTTGATGAGACCGCAATTGACACGGCCACAATAAATACTTTACGCATGAGGAATTCTCTCGTAATTAAGAATTTTTTGTTACAAAAATCACTATTTGTAACGGTGAAATGACTTATATAGGATTACGAAAGATAAGGAGGGGCACGAGCCCAATAAACACTCAGTGAAACAGGTAAATCAGAAATGATAAAAATGATATCGGGCGCATCATTTTTAAAGACAGGTAAACCATAACCGCTAACAACAAGAGTACTATCCGTATGCTCGGCAGAAATAAAAACTTCACAAGACTCATGGGCGTCATGAAAAGGATGTTCTTCAGCATGAACAAGGGTAGCCGATTGCCCAATAAATAGGAATATACTGAGCAAAAATGTATATATTATGCGGTACTTTTGATGTTTCATTTATAATTGCGATACTAATCAACAGAATCAATCTGGATAATTACAGACTTTCCAGATGTCACTCTAAGTGATTTTATACGATTATTCAATAGCAACTCTTTAATTTACATTGCTTGGTATTAACACTTTAATCAAGACCGCAAACTCTCACTTTTTCAAGTGAAGTGTCAGATGTAGTCTAAACTCCTACATATTACCCTGTTAACACCAAGCGATTTTGTCGTACTTTAATTACCAAGCGATTCTGTCGTAACAGCTTATCAAAAAGAATATCTTATGACTAAATTAATACAGGTGGAGATTTAGAGAAAAAATCATATCGGGTATAGATTTTCTAAATTTCCATTTATCCTCTGTTATTAAAACTGCGATTTCAAGTTAGCCTGATTTTTAAATACTTAACAAGTTGAATCAAGTACTCACGAATTAAGAAACCACATAAACAGCAGATTTAATGCCAAATCATTTATTTGAATTGATACGCCAATTCAATCTGTGCTCGGGTCAAAACCCCGTAAACGTGTTGAATCCCAGGGGCAATCATACGTTGCACATATAAGGCTTCAAGATTCTGTTGGTCCAGTTCGGTCAAAGCTTCTTCCAATGTTGCCTGAAGGTGAATGGCGGTTACCTCAAGACGTTTTGCCGGTATTTCCAATAAATCAAGCAATGCATCTTCTGACATTTGTTGCTGGTGCTGTTCAATGAACCGGACCAGATCAATAGCCGGCAACAAACGATTGCACTCATTTTCACCATTTTTAATCAGCAGCCATTCAGGATTATCAGAAAGCAAAGCGTTTGCCTGGGCCATACTGACCCTTTGAGCAACCTGCGCAACTGCTTTATTCATAACACTAGCCACCCCTATTCTACGCAAAGTTTGCGTAATTGGATTGGCGACCACATTGATATCATTGGCTTCCAACATCGAGATAAACAGTGATTTTTTACGAAATATTTCACTTGCGGTTAAATTCGCAATCACAATCGCAATCATGCCAGGCATAATTATTTGCGGACTATGAGTAAGTTCCATCATGGCGGTTAAAGCGGCTAAAGGGGCCTGGAGACTTGCGCCCATTACGGCCCCCATACCCAGCAAGCTATAAAAACCGACATCCACTTGCAAATCCGGAAACAGCCATCTGATCGACATTCCAAATACACCGCCCAGACAGGCACCAAGAAACAAGGCAGGCCCAATCATGCCTCCCGGGATCCCAAGACCAACACTGACCACTGTGGCCAGCAATTTGAAAACCAGCAACAGTAACAGGGCATTGAAAACCATTGTACCGGCAAGCATGGCACTGACGCTATCATAGCCAATACTCATAACCCCTGGAATCATGGTGGCTATAAGCCCGACAATGATCCCCGATAGCACCAACTTAAATGAAAAACCCAGCTTTGCGGTTTTATGGGTAACTGCCTGTAACAGATGAATGAATAAAGCGGATAATGTGCCTGCCAGAAGTCCAAGAACGATCACCAGAGGAAGCTCTATAAGTGTCCCCATTTGTAAATCCGGAACAATAAACGCTGCTTCGTTACCAAAAACTGCAATTGAGATGGCCGTGGCGCTGACTGCTGCCAGCATCACCGGCATAAAGCTGGCCAAAGTATATTCCATCATGACCACTTCAAGAGCAAAAATAACACCGGCTAAGGGCGTATTAAACGACGCGGCGATACCGGCGGCAGTACCGCACCCCACCAGAGTCCGGATGCTGTTATTAGGCAATTTAAAGTATTGACCCAACAGGCTGCTGGATGCAGCACCAAGGAAAATGTGCGGCCCTTCCCTGCCTACAGAATGTCCGGATATAATGGCAATAGCGGCACCAAAAAATTGCAGGAAAAAACTGCGCAGGGTCAGATAGCCCTGGTGATAGGCAATCCGTTCAATCACACTGGCAACACCAAGCATATGGGTGCCCCGAGAAAAAAAATGAAACATCAGGGCGAGCACAAGACTGCCCGCGACAGGAAACAAAAATCTGGCTTCCAGTGACAGGATTTCGTAGTTTTCACTATCACCCTGTAGCATCCCTGCCTGAATTCCTTCTACGATGACTCGAAACAGGACAATGATGCCACCCGCTAAGATACCGGAAATTAATCCCAAAGCCGCCAGTTGAATCAGTGCATCAGATCGGGAGAGATGGAGCTGCAATTGCTCCAGTTGTCGGTTAAACCAGGAATCAGATTGTTTAGGATAAGAACGAGGCATCGCTTAAATCAGACATGGCAATAAACATTAAAACAATTCAACATCATTACTTTCTTTAGGCTTGTTGTCATCCATTTTTGATTCTGTACTTTGCTCATTACCTGAAGCAGACTGTTCCAATTCAACTGGAGTATGGATAAACTGCTGAACGATGTCTTTTAGCTGCTCCGCCATGATTTTAAACTCATTACCTGAGTTAAAGGCATCTTGAGAAGTCTTCGCCATAGTTTGCGACATAATGCTCAGGTGAGTCAAGGTTGCACTGACTTTTTCATTATTTTTTCGTTGTTGTTCCGTCGCTTGCGCATTTTGCAGATTCATAGCAGTGACCTTGGCAATATCATTGACAATATTGTCAAAGGCACCGCCAGCCTGTGAAGACACAAGAACCGTTTTTTCAGTATTTTCCTGCATACTATCCATTTTTTGCACCACACTATGGGCGGCTTTTTGCAAATGCTCTATTTTTTCCTTGATAGTAATGGTTTCACCCTGAATTTTATGTGACAGGCTTCTGACTTCATCTGCAACCACCGCAAATCCCCGGCCAGATTCACCCGCTCTGGCTGCCTCAATCGCGGCATTTAGCGCCAACAGGTTAGTCTGCTCAGAAATGGATTGTATGACGCCAATAACAGTACTGATACTATTGGTCTCTTCGGCCAGTTCTTTGACAACAAGAGATGAGTTTTCGACTTCCGAGGCAATTATCTGTACCGATTCTATCGCTTGCTTGACCATATCCTGACCATTTTCGGCAACGGTTTTAGCCTCTTCAATTGATTGCGCAGCGGCACTTGCATTGCTTGCGATGGCAATCACTTGTTCAGACATTTCGGTATTGACCATTGACACTTCTGCCACTTTATCCTCCTGACTTTTGGACAGATCCAGCGCACATTCAGTAATAGTACTCATTTTATTGGCTTCTTGAGCCAGATTAGTTGAGGCAAAAATAACCAGATCCACCACGGTTTTAATTTTAGATACAAACAAATTAAAATCAGCAGCCAATTCTGATAACTCATCTTTCCCGGTTTCATCCAGTGTATAGCCCAAACCACCCCCGGAAGATATCTCATGCATGGCTTTTTGCGTCGAGGTTAATCGTTCAGAAACCAGAAGCCGTAACAATATGATAAGCAAAATGGTGCCCAGCACACTGATAATCACCAGGAAAATAGTTTTCTGGGTGAAACTGTCATTGTCCTCCAGTAAATTTTTAATCTGCAGCGCGCCCTGAGCCTGCTCTTCGTTAACAATTTCATCGACATCCAGTTGAATTGCTTTAAGCAGTGGTCCCAATTCATTGCGGATTAACTGGGAATCCTTACGCCAACCATCGCTAAAATGTAGTGGTACCAGTTTTTCCAGAGCCTCGCGATAACTCGCATATACAAGCTGTAATTCCTCCAGCCCAGTGGCCTGTTCAAAGGTCAGATGTTCCTCCAGATCCGATAAAGTGTTCAGTTTTTCTTTCAATTGCGTCAATTGATACGGGAATTCTTCCGCAAAGAGCTTACCCCTGTATGTGAGATAAACCGTGATATTGCGTGATATATTGAGCCATTGCATACGAATTTCATAAATCGTCTGAAGAACTTTTTGTCTTGTCGGCGTCAATTCTTCTGCATCTTCTTCAGAACTGATCATGCTACTGGTCACTTGCAGGACCTGATTGAATAGCGGACCAATATCATCAGCCGCTAACTTCAGTGCGGGTTTGTTTAATGATTCATTGGTTCCCACGGCCATCACGTTCAAAAAACTTTCATTCAGTTGAACTAACTTAATTTTTATTTTAGCCAGAGATTCCACCAGTTCGCTATGAGTGTTTTTTCGGCCTTCCAGGATCGAGATATGTTCCTGCAATGTTGTTAACGCCTGATGATAGTTCTCTTTATATACTGCCTCCCGGGTCAGTAAATACAGTCCACTCATGGCCGATAATTCTGTCAGTCCTGCACGAATACTTTGCAAACGATTGATGATGGGACTGCTTTCCATTGTTACCTTGGTTACCACGTCTTTTTGTTCATAGCCCTGATGAATAAAAAGGCCGCTGCCAATGACCACTACAAGAATAAATGCCACAAAAGAAAAATTAAGCTTGGTTTTAATCGTGTAGTTAAGTAATGGAATGATAAATAATTTTTTAAACATTAAGTATGCTCGGTTTTCGTGGCAATAGAGAAGCTGAAAATCAGCAAAATTATGTATGTCCTTATAAAATACATAAGTTTTATATCGGCATTTAAAAACTATAGTTTAGGGCGGTATTAATTACTAGGAATTGTTAAAAATTATTAATGGTGGTTAAAAAACAAAAGTTTTTTATTTTCAATTGGTTATATTATTCTTTATGGAAAGATAAACAGCTTAAACTATTTAGCTCCAGAGACCCATTCCCTCGCACTATTGATGTCATCAAATATTTTAAATGACCAGCTAGTTTGAAGTTTTACGGCGAGCTCAATATATTTGTTAATAGCCTCTTTGATACCAGGGACTGAAATAACAAAGGCTACTTTAACATTTCGAACGGATAAACTTTCGGCAAAATCCATTGCCGCAACGGCTTCTACAGAAAATTCATCGAGGTCAATATTATCAATATTTGATAAATCAACAATTTGATACGTAGTACTGTCAGATTTTGAATCCTGATAAAATTCTTTATTTGAATTAAGTATGTCTTCAGGTGAAACAACTCCGGAGTACTCCCAGACAATCCCTTTTTTTTCCCAGGTTGTTTTATAAGACATCCATAGATCCATTTAAATTCAGCATTAGCTGGTAGATTTTGGTGAGTAAAGTAATTAGAGAGTCGCGCTACACTACTAGTAGTATCTATCAAGACTTATACAACAAAGACTTGACTAAATCTAGAGTTTAATATTATTTAACTTCCTGACCGGAAAACTGCTTTCTCGGCCAAAATACTAAAATTTTGGCCGGATGGAAAGTTTAACTGGATTTAGCGCATATTTTCTAATGCGGCAATTCGTTGTTCCAGAGGAGGATGAGTCAAAAATAACGCTTTCAAACCTGCGCCCACGCCACCAGCAATACCAAATGCGGCCATTTGATCCGGTAAATCTTTCGGTTCATGGGCCTGTTGTAAACGACGTAATGAAGCGATCATTTTTTGTCGTCCTGCCAGTTCTGCACCCCCCTGATCCGCACGAAATTCACGCCGACGCGAAAACCACATGACGATAATACTGGCCAGAATAGAAAGTACCACCTGAGCGATAATGCTGGTCACCCAATAAGCCGGACCATGACCACGCTCGGTTTTGAAAACCACCCGATCAACAACATGACCGATCACCGTTGAAAGAAACATAACAAAGGTATTCACCACGCCCTGAATCAGTGCCATGGTGACCATATCGCCATTCGCGACATGGCTGACTTCATGTCCCAGCACAGCTTCCACTTCATCCTGAGTCATATCTTTAAGCAGACCAGTGCTGACAGCGACCAAGGCATTATTACGATTGGCCCCTGTGGCAAAGGCATTGGGCTGCGGAGAATCAAAAATACCCACTTCCGGATGCCCTATTCCTGCCCTGTCAGCCTGGCGATGGACCGTTTCCACTAACCAGCGTTCAGCATTATTGGCAGGCTGCTCGATCAAATGAACTCCCATAGAGCGTTTGGCCATGGATTTTGACATCATCAGGGAAATGATAGAGCCACTGAAACCAACCAGCAGGGACATTAGCATGACAGCCGTCAGATTCAAATCAACTCCGTTTTCCGCCAATAATCCCTGGATACCGAATATTTGAAAAACAATACCAATCAAAGCCATGACGGCCACATTGGTGGCTAGAAACAAAAATATTCTGCTCATTAAAGCGTTTCCTATGTATTTAAAGGTAATTTAACTGAAATCATTACTATTGAACATATGGTTTCAGAAGCAAAATTCAAGACGCTTCAAAAAGACAACGACAGCCTCAGTAAGTTCCTCAAGACCAGGAAAAGTAGAGAAAATAGCATCCAGGAACGCTGGCGGTTTCCAGCATATATATATCGAGCCTTGAAAACTGTCACCGCAAAACCAAATTGTGCCCGATAATTTTCTGGATAATTTTTCTTGACATATATTAAACACTGTATTATTTTAAATATAACAGCGTTTAATATTCTGACGATGACTCATTCTTCATCGTCATTTTATTCAACTTAATTAAACATCGTTTTATTAATTAGGAGTAATTACCATGTTTCCAAAAATTTTAAAGCAGATGCAAATAGTGAGTCTCACTGCCCTGCTTATCTGTCTCACCCTATCCTCCAGTACAATTGCTGCCGGACTGTTAACACCGGTTGACAGTAGCCTGCCCAAGCTGGAAATACGCTCCCATCAAGTGAATGTCATTATTGAGGATGGTTTTGCCACCACCACGGTTGAACAAGTCTTTCATAACCCCCATGCCCAGGATCTTGAAGCCCTGTATTCTTTTCCGGTTCCTGACAAAGCAGCCGTAGGCGAGTTTATTTTCTGGATAGAAGGTAAACCAGTAGTGGGCGAAGTTCTGGAAAAACAACAGGCCCAGGACATCTACAATCAGGAAAAACAGGCCGGTCGTCAAACAGCCTTAACGGAGCAAAATGGTTATAAAACCTTTGAAATATCCGTCACCCCGGTTAAGGCCGGAAAAGATGTGCAAATTAAACTGGTCTATGTACAGAAAACCGATATGGACAGTGGCATAGGACGTTATGTATATCCCCTGGAAGAAGGTGGTGTCGATGAACAACAATTGGCCTTCTGGAATAATACCGATAGTGTCAAAGAAACCTTCAGTTTTGATGTGCAAATCAAATCTTCCTGGCCGGTAAAAGGCGTTCGTATCCCCAATAAGCCACAAGCACACATCAAGCAACAAAATGAGCGCCTGTGGACCGTGAATGTCGGTCATTCCGCCAACCTCAGCGCAAATACTAACCAGCCAGTAAATGATGAGAAACTGGAACAGGCTATTGTCCAGTCATCACAGCAACAAAATGCCTATCAACTCAATGAAGACTTAGTCGTTTACTGGCGACTGGCTGATAACCTTCCCGGTGCGGTTGAAATGATTACTTATAAGCCGGAAGCTGCTGGCCGGGGTACTTTTATGATGACCTTGACTCCGGGAATCGATCTGCAGCCCATTACCGAGGGTAAGGACTGGATTTTTGTTCTGGATATTTCCGGATCCATGAAAGGCAAATATCAAACCCTGGCTGAAGGGGTTAAGCGGGCGTTGACTCAAATGTCTGCCCAGGACAGAGTTCGTATCATACTCTTTAATAATCGAGCTTCAGAACTGACCGGCGGTTATACTCTGGCCTCAAATAACAATATTTCTCAGCTTATAAAAGAAGTTGAGGGTATTAGTCCTAATGGCGGAACCAACGTTTATGATGGTTTGGGCATGGCCATACAACAACTGGACAGTGACCGTACCAGCGCCATTGTTCTGGTCACTGATGGTGTTGCCAATGTTGGCGTCACCGAACAAAAGCAATTCATTAAACTCATCAAGAGCAAAGATGTTCGACTGTTTACGTTCATTATGGGCAACTCGGCCAATAAACCATTATTGGAAAACCTGACCCAGGCATCCAATGGATTTTCCCTGAATGTCTCTAATAGTGATGATATTGTCGGCCGCATTATGTTGGCCACCAGCAAAGTTTCATTTGCGGCAATGCATGATGTTGAGGTAAATATTTCTGCTGTCAAAGTAGCCGATATACAACCAGAAAATGCCGGGAGTTTGTATCGTGGTGAGCAATTGGTGTTATTAGGGCATTACTGGACTGATCAGGATAAAGAAGCCGAAGTGACATTCAGCAGTCAAATTTCTGGCGACAGGAAAAACTATAGCAGCCGCTTTAATTTCCCTGCAGTCAGCACAGAACATCCTGAAATCGAAAGGCTATGGGCTTATCATACCATTGAAACCTATCAGAATCAGATAGATAATTTTGGTACCGGCGGTGAAAACTCTGACAAAGAGCAGGCTATTATTGACATTGCCAAAGAATACGGCCTGGTGACTGATTACACTTCAATGATTGTTTTACAGGAACAACAATTCCAGCATTACAATATCCAACGAACGAATAAAGATCGAGTTGCCAGGGAACACCAAGCTCGTACAGTTCGCGTTCAACAAGCGCCAAAAAGCCGCAGAGTTGATCAACAGCAACCCATGTATAAAAGCAACCGTTCATATGTCGGTGGTGGCCATGGTGGTGCCTTTAATTTCTGGAGTGTATTACTATTATTACCAATGTTAGTGTTTTTTAAGCACGGTAGTAATAAATTATTTCGAGAATAATTTTAATTGATGAATGAACTAAATAACCGTTCCAAAAAGATATTCAAACAGGTTTAGAAAATAACCAGTCATCATTAAGGAGTCTCTTTGCCATGAATGGCGGAGCATCCTGGGATGGATTAACAACGTCTCCAGAATGTTGACGGGTTGTTCTCTATACCGGCTTAATAAGCCATAAGCATGGGCAATATTGCAGAACAGTTATTTGCGTTTATCAAGCTTATATAACGTTGGCTTAATGTCTCGACCTTTTTAACATTCACCGGCTTTTAAATATGGGGGATAACTTGATAACATTATTAAAAAACTATCGTCTGACCATTATCCTTGCAACAATCATTACCACTTTATATTGCATCTTTGGTTCTGTGCCAGACACATTGTATTTTAATCAAACCGCAGTGGCTAACGGCGAAATTTGGCGATTGGTGAGTGCCCACCTGGTTCATTCCGATCAGGAGCATTTAATCTGGAATCTGAGTGCATTTCTCATACTGTCGTTACTAATGGAGCAACACAATCGAAAAATGTTATTGCTTGCCTTAATATCGGGAACACTAGTGATAGATTATTATCTCTGGTTTAATACCATGGGAGTCATAAATTATGCTGGATTTTCCGGGGTATTGAATACGCTGCTGGTATTAACGCTATTTCAACAGTGGCAGAACAATAAACAAACAAAATATTTGAAAATATTACCAGTCATTATTTATTTTTGCAGTTTGTTTAAAATAATCATTGAGATTAGCTGGCAACAGGCTATTTTCAGCCATATCAGCTGGCAGGCATTACCACAGGTCCATCTGGCAGGTTTTATAACCGGTACAGTAATTATCATAATCACTGTTTTAATAAAAAGAGTGGATTTTCTTCCAGCGGTCAATCGCCCCAATCTTCACCATAGTAGTGAGTGATCTCTTCGTCTTTTTTGATTTTCCTGATCGCCATGACAGTGAAGTCATCATAATAGGCAGCATTAGCTTTATTATCATGGTTGATGTATTTAAAATCATCGATCACCTGATAGCCTTTGTCTTCTTCAATCCACAAGACATGGGCACCATCTTTTTTACTGGGTTTACATGCAAATTCACCAATTAATTCGCCTTTGGCAATATCTCTTGCAGCAAACAAACCTTTACCATGAATTTTACTGTCACCAACATAAACGGGTGGAACATATTTTTTTTGATTTCGAGCCATACTCAATTTTAAATCCTTAATTAACAAATTATCAAAACAGTACTTTGGTTAACAGTACTTTGGTTAACAATACTCTGTTTAGCAGTACACTGGTCAACAATATTCTGGTAGTGCTGTTGAGGATTTTTAGCACCTCAGTGGCTGCTATGGCTTTTGCGCAATAAAAGTCGCTCTCAAAGGCGCAGGATAGCCTTCTATGGTTTTATTATGATCATTCGGATCCAGAAAATTTTCCAGAGACTCATAAGGCATCCAGTCCGTGCTTCGCTGTTCCTCAATAGAGGTCTGATTAATATCAATCACTTTAATCGCTTTAAAGCCACAACGTTGCAACCATTGTGTCAGGGTATCAACACTTGGTAAAAACCAAACATTACGCATTTTAGCATAACGCTCATCCGGTACCAGAGCTTCACGCTCATGACCTTCAATAATCAATGTCTCCAGTACCAGTTCACCACCATTGCGTAAACAACTTTTTAATTGCAACAAGTGATCGATAGGCGAACGTCTATGATAGAGCACTCCCATGGAAAAAACTGTATCAAAAGCATTGAGATCTGTCGGTAAATGTTCAATTCCCATGGGCAACAGGTACACGGGTTTGTCGCCCATAAAATGTTTAATAGCTTGAAACTGCACCCAGAACAGCCAGGAAGGATCGATACCAATAACCAGCCGGGCGCCAACGCCATACATGCGCCAGCAATGATAGCCATTGCCACAGCCAATATCCAGGATATTACGATTTCTTAGAGGTGATATATGATCTTTGATGCGGTTCCACTTCCAGTCAGAATGCCATTCGGTATCAATCAGCACATCATTGATTTTATACGGTCCTTTGCGCCAGGGTCGTAATTGCTTTAGTGCACCTTCTAATTGCTGACTTTCAATGGCATTGTGACTGTTCACCTGTAAATCATCGGCGTTAAAATCAACAACACAGGATTCAACCGGTGGTAATTCCGTCAGGGCTTTATACCAGCGATCATAGTCGCCATGAGGTTCGTTAGTCAATTGTGCCAGTTGCTCCGGAAGACTTTCAGTCCATTTTTCCAGAGCCGTATCATGCATCAATTGGTAAAGAGAAGTGTAATCAAACATATAAAGTCGTTAATAATAATTCAGTAATCGATCTTAATCATTATTTAATGGCAATTAAAGAAGCAAAGTTGAAACACTGGAACCATTGTTCCGTCTGACTGAATCCTGCCTGCTGTAGGCGCATTTTATGCTGTTC
>Ga0316204_10007692_pt1 | contig 15540 bp, 11 predicted proteins | sample 6monrhotite_MG_2_FD_205661 | JGI IMG/M metagenome (GOLD analysis project Ga0316204, IMG submission 205661) | Microbial mat bacterial communities from mineral coupon in-situ incubated in ocean water Damariscotta River, Maine, United States -... | ecosystem: Environmental > Aquatic > Marine >... | reverse complement strand
GCGACAAACTGTGTCCAGCGGTTCATGGCATCGCTGCGCCGCGACCCGTCATGCGCTTTTACCAGCTGGCTAAACTCATGTCTCGGAACTAATTTTAGGATTTGTGAAAAGATTGTGTTATGATGGGACATGGCTTAGATCTCTTTGTTATTACTAGATTTTTTGCAATTCCAGTATAACATATTATAGAGATTTAAGCCGCTTTATTTACGCGCTAAGTGGGACAGCAGTGTCATGGACTGGATAGATTTTTAGTAGCTGCCCTTGGGGTATAATACGATCCGGCCCCATTCTTCCCTTGACGGAAGCACCCCGCGTGAGGCTTACTGGAAATCAAGAAAACAATTTTATGACATGGGATTAATCCCATGCCATAAAACACAAGAAATGGCAGCATAACATGAAACAGGATACACCTTAACTTCGCTGCTAAACTGTCCAAATAAGTGGGACCACCTCATTTTTACACATTAATAATCGCTTTACCCTGCCCCATTTCTTCCAAAAAAAAATATTAACATAATAGGTTAAACAAAAAATTTGTTAATCATCTAAGATGGCCCCTTAAATTTTTTTACACACGCTCAAGATGCTTAAAGATTTTTTAATTATTACGCGTCATATTAATAATTAAGAATATACAGATATTCTAAGCAACCCAAGTAAAAAGGTTTGAGGATGTGATTTGTTTCTCTCTATATATAGTGCTGGTAAAACGATCTTTTGTCTTTCCTGTCCTTGGGTTTTTATTCATATGGCCTTCGCATCTTTTTGCTCAGCAAAATGACGATTGTAAATAATATTAAGACTATCGTGGAGGTCAATAATAAATCCAATGAAACAACGGCAAGTATTCTGACGGCGGTGGAACAACAAAGCGCCGCGACCAATGAAATTTCACAAAATATTCAGAGAGCCGCCACGGGCACACAGGAAGTTTCCGGCAATATTATCCAGGTCGCGCAAGGCGCAGAGCAAACGGGTACAGCGGGAGAACAGGTGCTGTCAGTGGCCAATGAACTTGCCCGAATATCAGAAACCCTAAAAACAGATGTCGAAAAATTCCTCTCAGAAGTCAGAGCTGCATAGCTTCTTGAAACGTAATTGCCATACTGTTAATCATGCCGTTTATAAGGTAAAATTACCTGTCATGCTCTGGCCGGCAAGGCCATATGCGCCTTGACTGAACTGGTCCTCATGAAGTGGATGGATGAGTTTTTTATGCTTTATGCTTTCTATGGCAGCCGCCAGATTCTCAATCACCTCCGCCGTGAAGGGGTATCTGTTGTCAGGCGCCCTATTCAGACGCTAAATGCGCCTATGGGTTTGCAGGCTATTTACAAGAGGCCCCGCACAAGCGACCTGCACTCTGCATAAATTCCGCCCTTATCTATGGCGAAATCTGCCGATTAAGCAGGCAAACCATGTGTGCTGTGCGGACATTTTGCAAGGTGCAGATATTAGAATATCTATGGATGAGAGGGGACGGTATTTTGAGGTCAAATTCTTTATAAAGAGCGTGCCGCCTGTCGCGGGAAAATCCGATCGACAAGGGCCCGTTTACTCGTCTCCCGTGCCAGGTTTCAGGCGCTCCAGTAGCTCAGGGGAAGCTCAAGGCAGGGCGCGGCGTATCGCTTCAAACAATCAATAACAGTCCCCTTCTTGCCAGCTAAAAGCCTGCGCTTGCGCTAGAAACTTACAGATTAGCGCCAGATCCCAAGCTTCAGGGCAGTCTCCTCAACCCAAGATCGGAACCGCAAAGCTATATAATCCGCCCCGCCGCGCATGTTGGTGGCTGGTAGAATGCCTCCTGACGAGCCGCTCAAATTCAGCGCGTTCTTCCTGTGATAAATCTATACAACCTGCCCGACGCCCCATCTTCTGCCTTCCTTTCTGTCTGAATAATCAATAAATCAGAAACAAAGAGATAAGAAAAATAGTAATTTTAGAGTCTTAATTCATGCAGGGGGATCAAGAAATTTTTATTTAATCTTATTTTCCCAAGTCGTTACGCCATTCACCAATTCGCTGGCTTTTAACGTCAGGGACTCCCATACGGCGCCCCCATGAACCCCTATAAGATTGAAGGTTAACGTAGGAATCTCATCGGTTAAATCAAAATCTATAACCCCAAAATTTGTGGTTCCAGAATATGGCCTGCGAAGGCGTGCTTCGGGCGTTCTATCCAAATATTTGTTACTTGTGGACTGTGCAAGCGGCGAGCTAACAAAATTATAAAAGTCATACCCCCCTTTTTGTGACCAGGGAAGAGCGTTCACTTCACCGTAATGGGTATCCCCTGAGAGCAGAACCACCCCGCCAATTTTCTCGTCTCTGATAAAATCCAGTATGTCATCGCGCTCGCTTATAAAAGATGACCATGAATCCGTATCATCTTCGCCGACATTCGCCCAGCCAGTACCACAGATTAAAAATTTAAAAGGCGCCGTGCTTTTAAGGAGTTCTTTTTTTAACCATTCTTTCTGTTCTCGCCCCAACATCGTTTTCGTGTTTTGATTTTTCTGTTCGCTTGAACTCCTGTGATATCTTCCATCCAAAAAGAAAAAATCTACGCCGCCATAAGAATAACTGAAGAAAACGCCGGGGGTATTTTCCAAGCCATAGCTCGGATTAGCCCAATAACGTTTAAAGACCTTAAGCGATTCTTCTCTTATTGGATTTGTTTGGTCATGATTATTTCTGCCATAATCATGGTCATCCCAAATGGCTAATTGAGGAACAGAGCGGCTAACTTTTTGCAGAGAGCTTATGGCCCGTTGCTGCTGATATTGACCCGCTATGATGTCTGGATATTCACTATCTGAATAAATATTGTCGCCAAGCCAGAAGAAGAGGTCAGGCTTCCAGAGGGAAACCGCATTCCATATCGGCTGAATTGAATCACCTTGCAGGCGCGCGCAGGAGCCAAAAGCAAGGCGAAATTTTGTTTTAGCCCCGAAAGCGGGCGCCGTCTTAAGCGGGAAAGGCGGCAGGAAAGACAGATCAGGAAGCTGCCGCGCCCATGTCCCAAGATCTTTCCCCCTATTCACAAAAACGCGATAATAATAAATGGTATCTGCTTTTAATCCCGTAATATTATGTACGGTAACAAAGTCATTCTCTCGTTTTGCATTTAACCGGCTCGCCACAAAGGGGGCCTTAAAAAGAGGATCACTATCCATTCTTATTTCGACTTCATATTCCCCATTAACCCTTGTCCAGATAAGAGCATCCGTTGACGTCACGGCCCCGAGCATGGGCCCCTGAACCAAATGGGGGTAGGACATATCATCAAAATTACTTGCCACGGCCCTAACCGTTGACATGGCAAGGTAACTCGCACTGGCAAACAAAAAGCTTCTTTTGGAAATAGACATATGACGACCCCTTGATCGCGTTTGTAAGGATATACAAAATCGAGCCAGTTATTAACCAGCCCGATCTAAAATTATATTTAAAGCTAAATTAAAAATCATACCGCGCGCGCATGGTAATGACACGTGGTGATAGATATTGCTTGCTTGTAAAACCTTGGAAAAAATCATCGGTATGTATGGAACTGACAGAATTATTATCAAATATATTCTGAATGGCAAATTCGCCCGTCCAATGACTATTCTCTGGTTTAATCTGAATATTCAGATCAAACATATCATATGATGGCACAATATCGCGTTTCACAGAATTAAATACACGGGCGAAATATGTCCCGCGATGCGTATATACCAAATTCAACGTCGCATTTCCAAAATTAGGAATTTCGCGCAGATAGGTTAAACGGACATTGGCCACAAGATCCGGAATCTTTGGCAATTTATTGCCCGTCACATCCTGCGCCAACGAATTGATTGCTGCAATAATAGACGGGTCAAGCGGTTTGGCAAAAGGATTAAGGCCTGAACCTCCTAATGAAGCCGGTGCTGTGAGAGCAGCCGTTATATTGGTTTGCTCTGCACGATCAACGGCCAGGCGACCTTTTTTTATGTTACTTCCAGATATGGTCAAATTTCCATCAAGCCATAAATTATCAAGCAACGTCACACGGCTTTCGATCTCAACGCCATAAACTTCCGATTTAGGCAGGTTTGCCCCGCCGCTCACGCCGCTACCCGTCAGTTTAAGACCAGCCGACTGAAACAGGAAATTATCAATGTTATAATAATAGGCCGCGATATTAAGGGTGGCCCTATTATCCATAAATTTGTTCTTAGATCCAATTTCATAGGCCGTCACTTTTTCTTCCTTGAATACCTCAGGGAAGAATCCAGCTCCGGTACTATCCGTCGCAAAACCATTATTCGAGGCCGCCGGTTTTTCCCCCGTTGCGACAGAGGCATAGACCATATTATCATCTGTTATATTATAACTAATTGCCCCTTTAAATGTAACGTTATTATTCGCCGCTGAAGGTGTTCTTGTTGTTTTTCGCCCGTTAACAACACAAAATAAGCTGCAACGTTCATCATTAAATTTATTGGTTGTAAATCTTATACCTCCATTTATTCTCAGCTTGTCATCCATAAGATTAATGCCAGTTTGACCAAAAAAGGAATAGGTTTCGAAATTCCTGTAATCCGCATTAATGAAATCAACATCGGGGTTTGCAAATGGATTTGGTGCCATCGTTTTTGTGTTGACTGGATTTCCATCAAAACCGGCATCAAAGAAATTAGCGGTGTTGCTAAAAATCTTAGTATTCATATAAAAAGACCCTATAATCCAATCAAATGCTTCATCGTTATCAGGAGATGAGATATTGATTTCTGCGGTATAGGTCTTATCATTCTGTAACAATGTTCCTACATGCTGACGTATGGGTAATTCCCCAAGAAGATCAATGACCCCCACCAAGGGCAAGGGCGCCGGATCATTGGCCGTCAAGGATGAGCGATCGGCATCAAGAACGCGTTGCATGCGATATTTTTGATAACTGAACAACCCTTTAACCTTTGCCATAGGCATGCTCCAGTCGACGATGATGCTGGCGGCCTGGTTATCAATGGTGAAAGATTCAAGGGTGTCATGGGCAACCTTGCGGGGGTCAGATGATATGGTATCAAAGCCGCCTTTTAGGGCAGGGCCATTGATATTCGATTTAAAGGAATGATATGAGGCGAGAAGGGAAAAATCTTCGGTAGGTGCCCATAAAATCTGGGCCGCGAGTGAATCATCATTCTCGTCATCTAAGTCATGACCAGGAATAGCAATATTTTTTGTATATCCCTTATGCTCCCGGTGAGACCCGGTTAATTTTATAGCCAGATCCTGTGATAGTGGGACGTTGATTGTTCCCCTTACGCGCGATGTTGAATAACTCCCCAACGTGGCGTCCAGAAAGCCGCCGATCTTATCAAAATTCGGTTTTTTCGTAATGACATTTATCATGCCGCCTGAGGAACTATTGCCATATAATGTACCATCCGGACCCCGAACAACCTCGACACGTTCAATGTCTACCAGATCCTCAAATAACGCGTAGTCATTCGACATAAACACCCCATCAACATGATACGCCACTCCGGGTTTTGTGGCCGCATTATCAGGCACTTCATTGCCGATCCCGCGAATGGCTATTGTCCGTCTGTAACCTTGGACATTGGTGAATACAACGCCGGGAACTTTGTCGCTGAGGTCAAATGCGTCACTAATATTCAATACTTCAAAATCATCGCCCTTGATGGCACTAACGGCGCCCGCTATATCCTGTAGGCTTTGGTCTCTTTTTTGAGCTGTTACAATAATTTCATCTATTGCATAATCTTCATTCATTTCTTCGCTTTGCGCCGAAGCTATTGGAAACAGTGCTAATGCGGTTGTCGAGAAAAGAATTTTTTGCAACTTACTTTGGATTGTCATTGGTCAAATCTTCCTAATTTACTGAGTATGAATAAAATATCCTTATTCTCTTTGGATGAGGAATATTACGAAGATATGACTGTTTTGTGATGTTTTTAAGGGGGCGGGCTCAGATGACCAGATGAGCGGGCCTTATAAGGTCAGCGCCGCCTTATTTTTTTCATACCGTCCTGGGAAATATGCCCTTGATGTTTTCTTCGCTACAAATCAGGAAAAAAAACCGTGACAGTTAAACCTGTTTTTAAATTTTCATCAGAATTATCAATACTTACAATTGCCCCAATGCGATCAGAAATGGCCTTAACAATGGATAATCCCAAGCCCGAACCGGTTTGATCGCTTCCCAATATTCTGTAAAAAGGGTCAAATACCCGCTCACGATCCTCCTCTGGAATGCCCGGGCCATTGTCTTTCACTTTAAAGATAACACCTTTCGGCGTTTTTTCCACCGACAAGTCAACACACCTTCCGGGCGGCGTATATTGAATAGCATTCATAACCAGATTTCGAATAAGTGTGATCAAGTCAATTTCACTGACTTTAACCATGGCATCTGCAGTGTCAACGACACCAATATCAATATTCTTGACCACTGCCAAAGGCATGATATTTTCCAGAACAAGGCGAAACACACTTTGTAGCGATATTGGTTTTACGGTATGATCCACTGTTGACTGGGCACGGGCCAAGTCAAGAAGTTGATTAAGCAAAACCCGGCTGCGCTCAATGCCCCGGCTCAGGGCCTCCAATCTTTCCCGCGCGGTCTCAGATAATTCTGTGTTGGCGAGCCTCTCGGCCTGAAGGGACAATGCCGTCAGGGGAGACCGCAATTCATGAGCCGCATCTGCAACAAACCGCCGCTGCATTTCCATGGATTGTTCAATACGCCCGAACAGATTGTTCAACGCAATGACAAAAGGGTGGATTTCGGTTGGTAAATTATCATGAGGCAAGGGATAGAGATCAAACTCCTTGCGTTGGTTGATATCGTGAGCCGTATCGATGACAGGGGCTAGAAAATGATGCACCATCCGTCCCACCACAAACAGCAACAGAGGAATCAAAATAAAAAAAGGCAGCAATGTGCGTAAGGCACCATCGCGGGCCATTTCGTCGCGCTCCCCCGTACTCTGTGCCACGACCAGTTGCGGCCCCGTTACCAGCGTGCGCACAAAGAGCCGATAACTGACTTTATTTATCTGAACCGTTTGAAGGCCATCAGGCAACCAAGGTGGCAGCGCTAGTCTGGTTGCAGAGTGCGTGTCTTGTCCTATGGAAGGCAAGCCTATTAATTGAATAAAAATATGATCCGTTTCCCCCTTGTCCCGGTCATGAGGTTGAGGCCCCTCTCCGCCACTGGTAAGATAAGGCTCATAGGATTGCGTCGCTACCTGCCGCAACATATTATCCTGCCATTCAAGGGCTTCATCCAAAGCCGCAAAATAAGAAAACGCCCCCGCGATGAGGGCCACGCCAAAAATCAGGGCCATCAAACCAAGGGAAAGGCGGCCCCTAAGGGACGACTTATCCATCATTTGGACACCATCCATCCGACCCCCCTGACATTTTTAATGGTGTCATTTCCAAGTTTTTTGCGAAGGGCATGTATTAAATATTCAATAGCATTACTTTCAACTTCTTCTCCCCAACCATAAATCCTCTCTTCCAGATTATCACGGGATAATATTGCCCCTGGTCGCCGCAAGAGCGCCTGCATGAGCGAAAATTCCCGTGCTGTCAAACGAATGGGATCATTTTGGTTTATACTCACCTCATGGGTTACGGGATCCAGAGATATTATCCCATTGCTTAGGAGCGGCGCCTCTTCCCCCCCTTGCCGGCGCAGAACGGCCCGCATTCTTGCCAGAAGTTCAACCATTTTAAAAGGCTTCAGAATATAATCATCCGCGCCGCCATCAAGTCCCTTAATGCGCTCTTCAATGGCATCCCGTGCCGTGATGATGATCACGGCGACGGTGTTGCCCCCGGCACGAATAGCCTTTAAAACGTCTAGGCCATCCTTGCCCGGCAGGCCAAGATCAAGCAAAATAAGATCATAGCGATGACAGGCCACACTTTCGAGAGCCATGAGCCCATCCCGCGCCCAGTCAACCGCATAACTGTCGTCCTTCAAGGTCTGGGCCATGGCATCCCCGATCATCTGATCATCTTCAACTAACAAAATACGCATGTCCTATCTTTCTTACGTAATGTAATTACATTCTCATGATATATTGTCAGACTATTCGACCAAAATATATTAATTACTTCTTGTGATCATCTCTGCTTTCTTTGGTATTCTCATCTTCAATATCGCCCGTCGCCAACACTTTAATTTGGACTTTCTTCCCGTCCATAGTTCCTTCGACTTCATAGTAATAACTCTGAACCGATTCGACATTCTGTATTTTTATTGTGGGATAGTCTTTTTTAATTTCTGCAAGGGCGGCGGCCGGAAGGCTGAACAAAGCCATAGATTTTTCAACTTCCAATATCCCCCCATTCTCCGCAAAAGTTATCCCCATTCCAAGACCATTTTCCATAGATTCAATTTCATACTTAATGACACCTTCGTCTTGAATAAGTTCGATTTTTTTGATGTTAGCCTCTTTGGTATATTTCAAAACAGCCTGTTGGATCTGGTGGGGCAAGGCATTAAAAGGAATGATTTTTTCGTCTTCTGCCTGCGCATAAGTCGTCAGGAGGATAAAACATCCAATTGTCGTCATGATTACTGATTTCATACCATATTTCCTTTTTAAAGTTACGTTGGATTACTGTTACGTCTGGTTAAGCTGTTATAGAATTTATTCAAAAAATTATAGATTAAAGGCATGACAATTGTCACTAGAGGAATTTGCACCAACAGGCCAGAGATGATGGCCACGGCAAGAGGCTGCTGCATGGCAGAACCCTGACCGAGTGAAAAGGCCAGGGGCATCAGCGCCAAAATCGCCGCAAAAGTAGTCATGGTGATCGGGCGCATCCGATTGACGCCAGCCTGAACCAGAGATATCGCCATATCATCCCCGCCTTTCCTCAGGTCGTTATATTCCGAGAAGTAAAAAATCGACACTTCCGTGACTATTCCCACAATCATGGTCATGCCCATCATGGCCGTTATATTTAATTCAATATTGACGACCCACAACCCTATGAAGACGGCACTGATGGCAATGACGGGTGCTGTCATTATAGCGATGGCGGCCAGGAAATCCTCATACAAGAAAACCAGTAAGATAAAGACCAGCGCCAAGGCAGCTATAAAAACAAGAATCAAGCCCCGAAAGGCAATCTGCTGCTGCTGATACATACCGCCCAGTTCATAATAGACATCACCAGGTAATAGGCCGGGCTGGGCAAGCACCTTGAGGACATCTTTAATCGTTGAACCCATATCACGGCCGCTGATCCGTCCGGTGACGGCAACCATACGCTTTAAATTATCCCGGGTAATTTGGGGTTGTCCGACTTCTTTTTCCACATGAGCAATGCGTTTTAGAGGAAAACGGTGGCCATCCGTTGCCCGTAGCCATATTTTGTCTATGGCACTTGTCCTCTCCCGCGCAGAAGATGGCACCCAAACACGGACATCCTTCAGCTTGATATTCTCTTGAACTTTGGTCGTCACCAGTCCGTTAAACCACGCATCCAATTGCTGTGTGACAAGGTCAGGATCAATGCCTTCCAAGGCAGCTTTATCACGGTCCACGATTATATTGACGGCATCACCGGCAAAAGTAATCCCATCTTTCACATCAACCACGCCGGAAATTGCGGCGATAGCTTTGGCCACTTTGGGTGCGGTTGATAAGAGTTCTCGTTGATTGTCCCCATAGAGTTTTATCTCAATAGGCTGCGGCACGGCGGTCAGATCCCCGATAATATCTTCCATGAGCAGAACCATTTCCACCTCGATGCCAGGAACTTTTCCTTCGATTTGATGGCGAACATCATCCATAATTTTTTCAATGGGCGCCCGGGGGAAATCCTTAAGACGAATGAAGAAATCGCCCTCATTGGCTTCACTCAAGCCGCCGCCCAATTGCAATCCCGTACGGCGGGAATAGGTCTCAACGGCGGGATTATTCCGCAAGATAACCTCAACCTGTTGCAATAGTCGATCCGTCTCCGTTAATGACGTGCCCGCTGCCGTCCGATAATCCAGAATGAAGCCGCCTTCGTCCATTCTTGGCATAAAACCTGACCCCACTTGGCTGAAGGCGATATATCCCAAAACCAGAAAGGGAATAATGCCCACCAGCAACAAGCCCGGCGTGGCATATAATCGCGCCATTAATTTACGGTATCCTGACAATATCTTCTGAAAAATCGGGCCAATATCTTCTTTATCGGCATCTTTTTTGGTCAATAAATATTCCGCCAGTAAGGGAACGGCAAGCCAGGCAAGAAGAAAGGAAATGATCAAACTAATCGCCATAGTAAGGGAGAGTGCCTTGAAAAAGGCCCCCGTCACACCACTGAGAAAAGCCAAGGGGATAAAAATAATGACTGTCGCCGCTGAGGATCCCGCAAGCGGAGTCGTAAATTCAATGGCCGCCTCACGTATGTTCAGAGAAATATCGCGGCCCGTTTCCCGCAATCTTCGGATAATATGTTCGATCATGACGATGGCATCATCGACAATGAGGCCGACAGCCGCCGCCATGCCGCCAAGGGTCATAATGTTAAAACTCATATGCGCGATTTTGAGCAAAAGACCCGTCGTGGCCAAAACGGCAGGGACAATCAAAATCGCGACCAGGGTGATTTTAAAACTTCGCATAAAGATCAGCAATACCAATGCGGCCAATATAATACCAATGGCGATGGCGTCACGAACGCTTTGGGCTGAGGCGGTAATTAACTGACTTTGATCATACCAGTTTGCAATATGAACATCTTTGGGCAATTTAGCCTTATAGTCACGCAATTTTTTTTTGACATCGTCAACAATTTGGACGGTATTGCCCCCGGGCTGTTGATAGACCTGTACCAAAACAGCATCATGATTATCCGCTGTCACCCGTTGCCATTTTGGCGATGTGGTGGCATAAACATGGGCAATATCACTTAAGCGAACCAAGCCATTTGAGCCACTACGCAAGACGGTATTCTCAATATTTTTAAGGGATTTGATCCGCGTATCTGATAAGATGAGATATAATTTAAAGTGATCTTCCATGCGCCCCACGGCCTGCAAAATATTACTGGCAGATACAGCGGCGGCAACATCATTGAAGGTAAAGCCATAGGCCGCCAGTTTCGCAGGGTTAATTTCCACACGATATTCAGAAAAATCCCCCCCCAAAACGTCAATTTTAGCCACCCCTTCAATGGAAGATAAAAGGGGAACCATCTGGAAACTGGCGATATCCCGTAACTGCACCAGCGACTGACTATCTGAGGTCAGGCTATAAGCAGACACCGGAAAAACTGTCGGATCCATGCGCCTGACATTAAATCTTGTCCCCGCAGGCAAACTTGGCAGAACCTGATTAATGGCAGAATCCACTTGTAACATGGCCGTCACCATATCGTCGCCCCAGCCAAAATTAATGGAGAGCTGGGCGCTTCCCCGGCTTGTTGTCGACCGAAGACCACGCACCCCGGGAACAGACCTGACCGCCTGTTCAACCAACCGGGTTACGGAAATCTCCATTTGATCCGCCGGACGGTCTCCAGACTCTAAAGAGACGACAACCCGAGGGAAATCAACATGTGGAAACAGCGCCACCGGCAATTTTAAAGCCGCCGCAATGCCTCCCAAGGCCATAATACATATAAATAATAAAATAGAGCGCCGGTGTCCCGCAGCCCAATGGGCAATATCCATTAGGGCGTCTCCCTAATCATCATGCCGTCTTGCAACTGATAGTTTCCCAATATCACAATCTGGTCTCCCTTACGAATATCACCGGAAACTTCTATGAATTCTCCGGCGTCTACCCCCGTTTCAACCTCAATATATTTGGCCTTACCCTGTTCTGCCCTGAAGAGGTAAGATTTGGCCTTACCTGTTTCCAACACAGCACTTCTGGGCACCACCAATACCGTTCGCTGCGAAAGACGAATATGGCCAATAATTTTGCTGCCTAATATTAACCGATCCACATTTTTCTCCGGAATCGGCACCAATATTTCCACCAGATGCGTGCTCGGGTTAATCATCGCATGAATATCCCTAATATGACTTTCTATTTTCTTATGCGCCATAAAGACCGGCGTGATGGTCACGGGCGCACCAGCTTTTACCTTTTCCAAATCCTCAGGCTCTATACCGAGCCGCGCGATAAGATGCCGTTCTGTTGCCAGTATCATTAAATTACTACCCGCAGCGACCCGTTGGCCCTGCGCCACATCCAATTGGATAATAATCCCGTCTCTGGGGGCACGAAGTATTTCTGTCGCTTTATGCAACCCACGCGCCCGCATGGCGTCCAATGTGGACGTCGCATCGCGAAGCACCATGAGTGCGGCATCAACGTCGGCTTTTGTGATCAGTTGATCCGCTAACATGCCTTGCTTGCGCGTCACATCACGTTGCGCAAAATCCACAGCCGTTTGCGCCTGTAAAAATTGCATATGCGCCTCAGGCAAGGTTTTAACCTCCCCTAATCTTTCGCCTTTTTTGATACGTTGACCTTGCCGCACCCAAATCCGATTGATGAAGCCGGGCCGATCAAGAGAGATATTAACAATCTGATCTGGATCCGGAACCAACTCGCCATAACTAAATAAGGTTTCTGATACCTGCTGTTCCTGTATTTGGGCCAGCTTTACCGCAACGGATGGCCTATCCACAGTCTGACCAAGAGTGACATTCGCCCCTAAGGAGGCCAAGAGGGAAATCCCAAATATCACTAAATAATGCCTTATGGATCTCTTGATCATATTGAATATTTCCCTATAGTCATTTATTTTTTTCACCTTGTTGTGCGCCTGTTACATTTTGCGCCGGCAGGGCCAGCAAGGATTGCAAGGCAATTTTTATCTCCCAAAGATTTTGTTTATTATCAATTTGTTCTAATCTCTTGTTGATAAAAGTAGATTCCATATTGAGAAAAGACAGCGCATCCATATCACCACGGTCAAATGCCTTGCGGCCCCGGCTCACCAGAGCGTGTAATTTCGGTAAATAGTCTGACAGACTATCTTGATGATGATCAGAGATTTTTTGCAGATCCCGTAATTTTTCAACTTCAGCTGTGGCTTGTGCCAATCTTGACTGATATTCAAGGGCCAACTGCTGCCGTGTCGCGCGTTCAATGGCAATCGGGCCTCTGTTGCCGCTCAGTAAGGGTAAGGACAGGCCAATATTGATGCCCGTTGTATGGACGGCCCCCGTATCCCGCGCCTTGGAAAGGCCAAGCGTAAGCGCCGGAAACTGGGCGAGAATAGCGGCTCTGACACGACTTTCCTGTGCCTGATAGCCCGCCTTTAACGCCAGCAAATCGGGGCGCACTTCCGATAAATGGCGCAATTTGTCTTGAATAGTTGCCCCCTCATAACTGACCAGCTCAGGCAATTTACTTATGACAATTTTTGTATTTGGCTGAAGGCCCAGTAATTGCCGTAAGGCGTACCCCGTTTGATTATGGGCTTGCTTAAGCTGATATATCTGACTGAGGCTATCCATTAAGGCCGCAAGGTCAGCCCCGTTGGTGCCTAATGTGACATTGCCTTCCCGCACGTTTTTGACAGAGCGTTGAAAGCGCATCTGATAACGGGTCTGTATTTCCCCCAACAGCCTAAGTTTTTCCTGTTCCAGACGATAACGAACGGCCAGGGTCTTGGCCTGCTGAATAATTTGCCATTCATGCCACAGTAAATTTAACTGCGTCGCTTGTTCTGTCTTCTTACCTGCGGACAAGCGGGCCTGTCTGGTAATCAAAGGCATAAGATCATAGGCTAGCCCAGCCCCCAAAGCAGTGACAAGCCCCAGGCTGTTTCCCGTTGGCCGGTCAAGATTAAGGGCCAGTTGAGGGTCGGGCAGTAACCCGGCAGAAAAAACCTGCGCCTGGATAATTTTCAAGCCAGCCCGCTGCACCCGCAAATCCTGATTACCAAAGAGGGACAGAATGGTGATCTCAGAGAGATTCAAACCATCAGAAAGATCAATTTGATCGCCCATAGCCTTGCCCTGCCGGGCCGTGATCTCCTGTGACAAGGCGTCAAGATTCGGATATTGCCCCGTTTGATCACTCAAAGGTTGCTCATGATAACGGGTACAGGCCGTGAGCTGACTCAGCAGCCCTATGGTTAAAAACACTATTTTTCTCATAGTCCAAAGAACTAGAGAAAGAAACTTAGGAGAAACTTAGCCAGATATACCAAAAACCTCAAACGCCATCCCACCGACAATTCACTAGGGTAAGTGGGACAGAAGTAGGTCAGAGTCAATTTATGCGTCACATAAAAAACAGGCCCACCTTAAAGGCGGGCCTGGTCTCTTGAAATCTTTATATCAGTAGGGTTAGGCCGTTCTGTTCCGCCGCGCTAAACCGAGCATGCCGAGCAGGCCGAGAACGAGAAGTGCCAGAGGCGTTGGTTCAGGCACGGAATTGGACGGCACTTGAGAGAAAGGAAGAAATCCAACTCCCGACCCGGTAACATCAAGGCCCCCACTGAAACCATTACTGCCAGTCAAAATCCCTGAGCAAGTGCCGGAGAGGCTGTTTTGCTGGAGCGTGACTGCACCCGTTTCTGCCAAGGCTCTACCGCAAACATCTGTCGCGGTGGTGTTCATGCTGATGCTGGTGAGCGCGAGAATGTTGCCCAGAAATATCGAGTTCACATCAATCGTCGCGGAACTGGCGACGTTCCAAAACAAGCCAGCACCCGAACCGGTATTGACCACATTAACGACCGAATTGGGCGAAGTGATCAATGTGCTCGCCATCTGGAATACCCAAGCCGCGTTGGCATCACCCCCGCCATCAAGGGTGAGCGTTCCCGACAAATTGGTCACTCCTCCTGTAACCGTATAGACGCCTGGTGCAAGCGTGAGCCCTGCTAGATCCGGATTTATCAAGGTGTTACCTGACCCGAGAGAGCTAAGATTAGTCCGTGCGGTAGTTAGCTGACTTTGAGCTAACGCAGCAGCTGCTGTCGTCGTATGTACCAGCCCTGATGTCACCTGCGGGTCCGCTACCGCGACGCCTGGCGAGGCGTTGAACCCTGTGATTGAACTGCCTGGTGAAACACCGACATTGCCGACGATCGCGCTCGTACCAACATTGGTTACTGTTGAGCCGCCCAGAACCGTAAAACTCTCAAGATCTGAGCCCAGAATTGGCGTGGCCAATGCGGACGGAGCGCAAGCGAGCGCGGCGCACAATGCTCAAGAAATGGCGGCTACTATGGATTTTAAACTTAAACGAGAATGTAAAGAATCTTGACACATGGATGCTGAGGCGACTTGAAATGTCAAAAAATGGACATAGCCTTCCAAAGGCTTGGTGGATTCCATGCCCAAGTGCCACAGTAAGTGTTCAAATAGGACATCATTTGCGTGATTGTTGTGGTCTGACCGATGGTGATCAATGGGATCGATCGCACGAACTATTAACAAACCGCCCGCCACGGTTTTTTCTTATCTGCGCTATCATGGGGGCATTCAACCACACAAAAGGGTTCGCCCCCCTCTATCCTTATCCTTGGTGGAACGGGAAGAAATCTCCA
>Ga0316204_10007691_pt1 | contig 15540 bp, 10 predicted proteins | sample 6monrhotite_MG_2_FD_205661 | JGI IMG/M metagenome (GOLD analysis project Ga0316204, IMG submission 205661) | Microbial mat bacterial communities from mineral coupon in-situ incubated in ocean water Damariscotta River, Maine, United States -... | ecosystem: Environmental > Aquatic > Marine >... | reverse complement strand
AGCCGAAAGGGCGCGTTCGAGACATTGGCCCAAGGCCGGTCATAGCTTTGAAAGGTCTGCGCATCGCCGGGCATCACGCCGGGCTGATTGCCCATGGTGATGGCACGCCCGTCATGCGTCCTGTCGGGAAAGAACTTGCACCAGCCATCTTCGGCCATGAACTCGGCGCAGCCGCCATTATCGGACAGAAACAGGATCAGGGTATCATCAAACTGATCCAGCCGCTTCAGCGTTTCGACGACGCGCCCGACAGAGCGGTCCAGATGGTCGATCATGGCGGCATAGGCTGCCATCTTGGCGGCCTCCCAATCCTTGTGTTCGGTCTGCGCCCACGGGGCCACATCCGCATCGCGCGGGCTGATCTGCCAATTGGTCTGCAGGATGCCGCGCCCGTTCATCTCTTCGTGCCGGGCGGTGCGGGTGGCATCCCACCCGCCCGAATAGACCCCGTCATAGCGCGCGATATCCTCGGCATGGGCATGCAGCGGCCAATGCGGCGCGGCATGCGCAAGATAGAGGAAGAACGGCTTTTCCTCGGCCACCGCGCCTTGGACCATGCCGATGGCCTTGTCGGTGATCGCATCGGTCAGGTGGAAATCGTCGCCGAACTCATGGACCCGGTCATCCTCTTCCATCAGGAAGTAGGGCGAGAAATAATGCGTGCAGCCGTCCACGATGCCAAAGAAATGGTCAAAGCCGCGCTGCCGGGGCGTGGGGTGGCGCGGTGTGCCGACCTGCCAGCTATCGACCTCCTGCGCCATGAAATCCCCTGCGACATGCCATTTGCCCGACATCAGGGTGGCATAGCCGGCCGCGCGCAGATGTTCGGCAATGGTAGCGGCGTCATCGCGCAGAAACCCCTGATAGGATGGCGTGCCCAGATCGGCCCCCATATGGCCGATGCCCGCCTGATGCGGGTAAAGCCCGGTCAAGAGCGAGGCGCGCGTCGGACAGCAGCGGGCGCAATTATACATCGCCGTCTGCAACGAGCCGCCCGCCGCCAACGCGTCGATATTGGGCGTGCGGATCTCGGACCCCATGCAGCCGAGATCGGCAAAGCCCATATCATCGACGAGGATCAGAACAATGTTTGGTTTTCCGGCCATGATGGCAGCCTATAGCACTTTCGGAAAAACTGAATCACTTAACGCTGCCTGAAATCAGAGATTTCAACGCGTTAAGTGATCCACCGTGCTTCAGGTATTCCGAAAAGTGCTTTAGCGGCCTGTCCGCCCTGCGTCACGCGTCTTGCGTGAACAGCCCGGCATACGTATCGCGCAACGCGTTTTTCTGGACCTTGCCCATGGTGTTGCGCGGCAGGGCTTCCGTCAGGATCAACTGTTTGGGCTGCTTGAACCGCGCCAGATGGTCACCAAGCCCCGCCATGATCGCGCTTTCCTTCGGGCTGCGGCCCTCCTGCGGCACAACAACGGCCACCACCGCTTCACCGAAATCGGGATGCGGCACGCCGATGACGGCGCTTTCCAGCACGCCGGGCAGATCGTCAATCACCGCCTCCACCTCTTTCGGATAGACATTGAAGCCGCCTGAAATGATCAGGTCTTTGGACCGACCGACGATATGAACATAGCCATCTGCATCCACCCGGCCCAGATCGCCGGTGATGAAAAAACCGTCCTCGCGCAGCTCTTCGGCGGTTTTCTCGGGCATCTGCCAATATCCGGCAAAGACATTTGGCCCGCGCACCTCCAGCACGCCTATCGCGCCCTTTGGCAGTTCCGCCCCGGTTTCCGGGTCACAGATCTTCAGCTCAACGCCCGGCAGCGGAAACCCCACCGTGCCCGCGCGCCTGTCACCGTCATAGGGGTTCGAGGTGTTCATATTGGTCTCGGTCATGCCGTAACGTTCCAGAATCGCGTGGCCGGTGGCTTTCTGCCATTGCCCGTGCGTTTCCGCCAACAGCGGCGCAGAACCTGAGATGAAAAGCCGCATATTGCGCGCGGCATAGCCAAGCCCGGGCTGTTTTAGCAGCCGGGTGTAAAAGGTCGGCACCCCCATCATCGCGGTGGCCTTTGGCATCGCATCCAGAATCAGGCCTTCGGCAAATCCGGGCAGGAAGATGGATGATCCACCCGCCATCAATGTGATGTTGGTGGCCACGAACAGCCCATGGGTGTGAAAGATCGGCAGCGCATGGATCAGCACATCACGGTCGGTAAAGCGCCAGTAATCGCGCAGGGTTTTCGCGTTCGAGGCCAGCGCCCGATGCGTCAGCATCGCCCCTTTGGAGCGGCCCGTAGTACCCGAGGTATAGAGGATGGCGGCAAGATCATCCGCCCCGCGCGGCACCGGATCGAACCCGGGCACCTCCGTGTCGCGGGCATCGGCCAGCGTGCCCGTTTCATCGCCCGCGATTGTGCGGATATGAGCCACGTCGCATTCCGCCGCCAATGCTTCCAATGCCGCAAGCCCGGAAGGGTCGCAGACCAGCAGCACCGGCGTGGCATCACTCAGGAAATAGCGCAACTCGGCTCCGGTATAGGCCGGGTTGAGCGGCAGAAACACCGCCCCCGACAGCACACAGGCCATGTAAAGCTCCAGCATGATCTGCGTTTTCGGGGCCTGCACCGCCACCCGGTCACCGGGGGCCACGCCCAAACGCCGCAGCGCGCGGGCCATCCGCTCAGAATTTGCGAAGAACTGGCCATAGCTGGTGACCTCGCCGGTCAGACCGTGCATCAGAAACGGCGCGTCCTCGCGGTTCACAGACGCGGCGCGCAACCGGTGCGCAAGGTAATTGGCGTCATACATGGCAAGACCTCATCGCGTGGAAATCTTCGCGCAGAAAGGCCTACCGCGCCCGGATTTTCAAGGGTCAACCCTGCCTCGCCACCGGATTGATCGGCCCCAAGGGCCTGGTCCTTGGCTCCGTCCGCCGCGCGCGCGCTCGGCGCAAACCCTGGGCATGGCACTGAGCGCCGCGATCCGGCTCAGGGCACGTCCAGCGCCTCGGCGCGGCCCGCCTTGCCCGATTTCAACTGGTCCATAACCTCATGCGGGGGCAAAGCGCGCGGCGGGTAATGGGAGGAAAACGGGTCATGCCCAGTTCCATTCGGTTGCCGCGACGATGGCTGATCAACCTGACGGGAAAAACCACCCCAAAGGCCTCTAGGCAAGCGCGCGCGCCCGGCCCATACTTGGCCTCATGTTGGCATCGCCCACCAAATTCTGGCCCCTGCGGCAGGCCACGCGCAACCTTGCACTGCTGGTTCTTCTGGCCATCGGTCTCAGCTTTGCCGCCTTGCCGCGGATCGAACGCTATTTCATCACCCAAACCGGCGCACGTGAGGAAGCGACCCTGCGCCTTGCCACCGCCAGCCTGCGCGGCGCGCTCAGCCGGACCGAAGCCCTGCCCTCCCTTCTGGCCGAACGCCCGATCCTGGCGCAGATCCTGCGCGACCCGGACAATCAGGGCCTGCTGCCCTTTGCCAATGAACAGCTGCGCCAGACTGCGCTGACCCTCGATCTGGCCGATATTTTCGTCATGGATCTGGAGGGCACGACCGTCGCGGCCAGCAATTACCGACGCGAGACGTCCTTTGTCGGGCGCAATTTCGCGTTCCGGCCCTATTTCACCGATGCGCTCGCCCAGGGCCGCGGCCGGTTTCACGGGCTTGGCATCGCATCGGGGCAACGCGGCTATTTCTTTTCCGCACCGATCATCGACAACACGGAAATTCTGGGCGTGGTCGTGGTCAAGATCCTGCTGGACGGGTTCGAACAGACCTGGCGCGACGGCGACAACACCATCCTTGTGACCGACCCGAGCAATGTGATATTCCTGTCAGATCGCGCGGATTGGGTCTTCAACACGCTCGGACCCGTCCCCGAACCCGCGATCGAGGCCATCAGCGCCACCCGGCAATACCCGCTGGACCGCCTGCGCCCGATGAATGCCGTCCGCGAAAGCCTTGGCCCGACGATGGAGATCCTGCGCGTCGAGACCGACGGGGAGGTGCAGGAATTTGTCACCAATATCGGGTTGATCGCGGCGGCGGGCTGGCGGGTCTGGGTGCTGACCCCGACGGTGTATGCAATCCGGCAGGCGCGTCAGGTGCTGGCGCTGATGATCCTGGCCGCCCTGTTCGCCGGGCTTGCGGGCGCGCTATACCTGCAACGCCGGGCGCGGCTTCTGGAACGGCTGGCGCAACAGCGGCTCTATCAGGCAATGCTGGAGGCACGGGTGGTCGAACGCACCGCCGATCTCAATGATGCCAACACCCAGCTGACCCAGGAGGTCGAGGAGCGTCGCGCCACCGAGGCCCGCCTGCGCCGCACCCAAAGCGAACTGGTTCAGGCCGGCAAGCTGGCGGCACTTGGCCAGATGTCGGCGGGCCTGAGCCATGAGTTCAACCAGCCGTTGGCGGCGGTCAAGGCCTATGCCGAAAACGCCGCGACGTATCTCGACCGCGACCGGCCTGATGAGGCCCGCAAGAATGTCGGCCTGATCTCGCAGATGGCGGATCGCATGGCCGCGATCTCGAAACACCTGCGTAATTTCGCGCGGCGTCCGCAGGAACAAATCGGCCCTATCCCGCTCTTGTCGGTGCTGGATGACGCGCTGGCGCTGATGGGGGGGCGGATTGCGACGGCAGGGGCTGAAATTGTCTTTGACCGCCCAGAGGCCGAGATCATGGTGATGGGCGGTCAGGTGCGGCTGCAACAGGTGCTGGTCAATCTGCTGTCCAATGCGCTGGATGCAATGGAGGATCAGCCCCGCCCGCGCATCGAGATCGACATCGCCGCGACGGGTGCGCGCTGGCAGGTGCGGGTGCGCGATCACGGCGCAGGCCTGTCGCAATCCGCCGAGGCGCAGCTCTTCGATCCGTTCTTTACCACCAAACGCCCCGGCAAGGGGTTGGGGTTGGGGCTGTCGATCTCCTACAATATCGTGCGCGATTTCGGCGGCACGCTGTCGGCGCATAACCATAAAGATGGCGGTGCCGTTTTCGTTGTCGATCTGACAGCAGCCGCCGCATCGGGTGAGGTGGCCGCCGAATGAGCACGGAAACCATCCTCTTTGTCGATGACGAGGACCACCTGCGCCTGGCCGCCGCGCAAAGCCTTGAGCTTGAGGATCTGAGCGTCGCCTGTTTTGCCGAAGGTGGCGCGGCGCTGGCCCATGTGGCGCGCGATTTCGCGGGCGTGCTGGTCACCGATATCCGCATGCCGGGCATGGACGGGCTGACGCTGATGGCGCGCGCGCTGGAGATCGACCCCGAGATCCCGGTCATTCTGGTCACCGGCCATGGCGATATCGACCTGGCGGTGCAATCCATGCGCGACGGGGCTTATGATTTCGTCGAAAAGCCCTATGCGCCCGCGCGCCTTGTCACCACCGTGCAGCGGGCGCTGGACAAACGCCGCCTGACGCTGGAAAACCGCAGCCTGCGCAGCCAGGTCGGCGGGCGCGACGCGATCGAGGCGCGGCTGACCGGGCGTTCCGAGGGCATGGTGCGCCTGCGCGGCCAGATCCGCGCCATCGCCGCGACCGAGGCCGATGTGCTGATCGAAGGGGCCACCGGCACCGGCAAGGAGGTCGCCGCGCGCGCCCTGCATCGCGGCTCGGCCCGCTCGGGCAGGCCCTTCGTGCATATCAACTGCGCCGCCCTGCCCGCCGCCCTGATCGAAAGCGAGCTCTTTGGCCATGAAGCCGGAGCCTTTGCCGGAGCCACAAGGCCGCGCTATGGCCGGTTCGAACATGCCCGCGGCGGCACGGTGTTTCTCGATGAGATCGAAACCATGCCCCAGCCTTTGCAGGCCAAGCTGCTGCACGCGATCCAGAACCGGGTCATCACCCGGCTTGGCTCGAATGACCCCGTGGATCTGGACGTGCGCTTCATCGCGGCCAGCAAACAGGATCTGAAGGCAGCCGCAGCGGCGGGCGATTTCCGCGCCGATCTGCTTTACCGGCTGAATGTGGTGACCCTCCGCATGCCGGACCTGTCGGAGCGGAGCGAGGATGTGCCGCGCCTGTTCGTGCATTTGGTGGCAGAGGCCGCCGCCCGCTACAAACGCCCGGTCCGCGACGTTCCGGGGGCCGTTCTGAACGCGGTCGCGGCCCGGCCCTGGCCCGGCAATGTGCGCGAGTTGCGCAATGCGGCGGATCGCTTCGCGCTTGGGCTGGATCTCGATATCGGCCCGCGGGAGATGACCACAGGCGATGATCTGGCCGACCGCATCGCCGCGCATGAAAAATCGCTGATCGCGGCCAGCCTGACGGCCCATGGCGGCAGCCTGAAAGAGACCTACGAGGCTCTCGGGCTGTCGCGCAAGGCGCTCTATGAAAAGATGCAGAAACACGGGCTGACGCGCGCGGCGTTCAGCGGCGACGACTAAGCGTTTTCCGCCGCAGCTCGGCCCATGGCGGGCGTTGCGCCCAACCGGCCTGCGGGGTCGCGCCGAGCCTCCTTGCGGCGGCACCCCTGCGCGGCTGTGTCGAAACGGGAACATGATCCGGGGCGGTTTGTCCCCGTTCCGACCCATGGCGCGATTTTTCTTGGCATTGCCCGGCTTTTTTCCGGCCGGTGCCGTTGATCGCGGGCCCGCCTGGCCCCCTCAATCCGCGGGCAAGGGGCGGCATCTGTGTGCACGCCCTGGCCGGGATGGAGGTTCCGGCGCAACGGGAGCCAGCGGGGAGCTGGCGATATCTGGAGGAAAACCCGACATGACATTTAGCAGAATGACCGCGCTGGTGATGACCACCGCGCTGAGCACCACCGCCGTCTTTGCCGACACCGATGTGGACCGCAGCGATTGGCCCGAGAGCTTCACCGTGGGCACGGCAAGCCAGGGCGGCACCTATTTCGCCTATGGCTCGGGCTGGGCCAATCTTGTGGCCGAAGAGCTTGGCCTGACCGGCGGCGGCGAAGTGACCGGCGGCCCGATGCAGAACATGGCGCTCGTTCATACCGGCGAGGCCCAGTTCGGCATGACCACGATGGGCCCGGCGGCAGAATCGCTGGCTGGCACCAACCCGATCGCGCCTGGTCTGCAAATGACCAATGCCTGCGCCATTTTCCCGATGTATCAGACACCGTTCAGCGTCACCGCGCTCAGCGCGTCGGGCATCACCTCGGTGGCCGACATCCCCGATGGCGCGCGTATCGGATTTGGCCCGGCCGGTTCGACATCGGACACCTATTTCCCGCGCATGATGGAAGAGCTTGGTGTCAATTTTGAGCGTCGCAATGGCGGCTGGACCGATCTTGGCGGCCAGTTGCAGGACGGTCTGCTTGATGTCATCGCCTTTGCCGCCGGTGTGCCGGTGCCCGCTGTCAGCCAGCTGGAAGTGCAGACGGATGTGAACATCATCGAGTTCACCGAAGCCGAGCAGGCCCAGATCATGGAAGCCTTCCCGGTCTCGGCCTTCGATATCGCGGCCGACACCTATTCCACGCTGGAAGAGGATGCGCGTTCGGTCTCGATGTGGAACTTCGCCATCGCCAATTGCGAGCTGCCGGCATCCTTTGTCTATGCCGTGGTCGATGTGGTGATGTCGGATAACGAGCGCATGGTGGGCATCCACCGTGCGGCCCGCTCCACTCTGCCGGAAAACTGGGACAAGAACACCGTGATGAACTGGCACCCCGGTGCCGCGCAATGGTTCATCGACAATGCCGGTGCCGATATTCCGGCAGACATGATCTACATGGATATGTGATCCGGGCCCAAACCTGACACACAACCGCCGCGCCCGGCCTCCTTTCGGGCGCGGCACTTAACAAATGGGGATCTGCCGAGGCGAACCGCCCGATGGCAGAGCGGAGGGGACAATGACCACCACACCGGAAGAAACCGATCAGGTCATATTGGCCGAAGGCGTTGACGAAGAACCCGTCGAACGCAACCGCCGCCTGTTTACCGGGGCATCCATGGCCTTCATCGCGACCTACGCGACGCTCTATGCCGGGTTTCACATGGCGGCGCTCAATGGCGTCTCGATCAGCGCCTGGACCGGGATCGACCTGCCGTTTCTGCCGCAGTTTCCTCTGGAGACCTGGAATTTCCGCATCATCCACGTCTCGGGCGCGCTGGCGCTTGGGTTTCTTCTGTATGGGGCCCGGCTGTTTCCCGAGGTGGAAAAACCCGAAACGCCGCGTTTGTCGCTGGTAGGTTATGCGCTGATGATCCCGGCCCTGTTGTCGGCCTATATGGCGATCAAGTTCAGTTTTCTGGTCAATAGCGGCACCTTGCCCGAGATGGGCGGCCTGACCACCTGGGTCGCGTTCCCCGGCACCGAGATCTACGGCCAGGAAGTGAACTGGTTCGGCATCCCCCTGATGGTCGCAACCTTCGGGGCCATCGTGCTTGGCTGGTTCGAGAATGCACACCGTCACCGTTTTGCGGCTTCCGATATCGTGCTGGCGATCTGCGGTATCGTGGTCGCGCTCTACCTGGTGCCGATCTATTCCACCGCCGCGCGCAATTCCGTCGGGACGCCCTTCGTGCCCATTGGCGTGGCCTTTGCCGCCACCGCAGGCACCGCGATGATCCTGGAGCTGACACGCCGGGTGGCGGGGCTGGCGCTGGTCATCATCACCGGCGTCTTTTTGGTCTATACGTTTACCGCACATCTGTTGCCCGGCATCCTGGCCGTGCAGACCCCCTATAATTGGCAGCGCTTCTTTGGCTTCGTCTATACCGATGCGGGCATCCTCGGGCCGACCGTCGCGGTGTCTTCGACCTACATCATCCTCTTCATCATCTTCGCGGCCTTCCTTCAGGCCTCGAAAGTGGGCGATTATTTCGTGAACTTCGCTTTCGCCACCGCCGGGCGCGCGCGCGGCGGTCCCGCCAAGGTGGCGATCTTCGCCTCGGGCCTCATGGGCATGATCAACGGCACCTCGGCCGGTAATGTCGTGGCCACCGGCTCGCTGACGATCCCGCTGATGAAAAAGGTCGGCTACCACAAGAAAACCGCCGGCGCGATCGAGGCGGCAGCCTCGACCGGGGGCCAGATCATGCCGCCGATCATGGGGGCCGGTGCCTTCATCATGGCCGAGATCACAGGCATTCCCTATACCGAGATCGCCATCGCCGCGATCATCCCTGCGATCCTCTATTTCACCTCGATCTATTTCATGGTCGATCTGGAGGCCGCCAAACTGGGCATGCGCGGCATGCGCGAGGATGAGCTGCCCAAGCTCAAAATACTGATCCGGCAGGTCTATCTCTTTATCCCGATCATCATCCTGATCGTGGCGCTCTTTATGGGGTATTCGGTCATCCGTGCAGGCACGCTGGCCACTGTTGCCGCCGCCGTGGTCAGCTGGCTGACGCCGCACCGGATGGGGATTGCCGCCATCCTCAAGGCCTTCGAGATGGCCGGGATCATGGCGATCCAGATCATCGCCGTCGTCGCCTGCGCGGGCATCATTGTGGGGGTCATTTCGCTCACGGGTGTCGGGGCCCGGTTTTCATCGCTGCTGCTCGGCCTGGCCGAAGCCAGCCAGCTTCTGGCGCTGTTCTTTGCCATGTGCATCGCGATCCTTCTGGGCATGGGCATGCCGACAACTGCGGCCTATGCTGTTGCGGCCTCGGTCGTGGCACCGGGCCTGGTGCAGCTTGGCATCCCGCAACTGACGGCGCATTTCTTTGTGTTCTACTTCGCGGTGGTCTCGGCCATCACGCCGCCCGTGGCGCTCGCCAGTTACGCGGCGGCGGGCATATCGGGAGCGAACCCGATGGAGACATCGGTGGCGTCGTTCAAGATCGGCATCTCGGCCTTTGTCGTGCCCTTCATGTTCTTCTACAACTCGGCGATCCTGATGGACGGCACATGGTTCGAGATCATCCGCGCCGCGCTGACGGCGACCTTTGGCGTGTTCCTGCTGTCCTCGGGCGTGCAGGGCTGGTTCATGGGGGGACGCATAGCATGGTTCATGCGGGTCGCGGTCGTCATCGCCGCGCTGTTCATGATCGAAGGCGGGTGGGTTTCCGACCTGATCGGAATCGCGGCAGCCGTGGCCATCTTCTTTGTGCAGAAACTGTTCCACCCCGCCCCGGATGCCACATTCGATGTGCGCGGCGCGGACTGACCGGCGCAGGCACCAAGACAAAGGGCCGCCCCATAATCCGGGCGGCCCTTTTGTTTTGGCAATCCGTAAACGAAAAACGCGCCCCTTCAGGGCGCGATTTTCACCAAAGGCCCCAAAGGGCCAGGATCGCTATCAGGCAGCTTCGGCCTGATTGCGGCGTTCGCTTTCCTCACGGCTGAGCGCAACCGACGTGCGCACCCCGTTCGACACAAAAGCCATCAGGCCCGACACGACACGTTCATTCGGGTCGATACCGGCGCAGGACAGCACTTCACGGCCATCACGCGACCGTGCCCAACGGGCGATCTGATCGGGCCCGTTGCCATATTTCTTGTCATCTGCAATGGCGTCATCCAAGGCTGCCAGAACCACCGCCGCGAACAATTTGCGCGACCGTTGCCCTTGCTCAAAGTTGAATGCCGTTCCATCAACGAAATCTCTCATTTCGTCGTCCTTCTTATTGCTCTTGCATTTCCGGCGTGTCGCTCGTTAAGACCACATCCTGACCGATTCGTGTGTGCAAGTTTTGCATATGTGGTATGCATAAATTGCATGGCTGGTTAACGAACTGCCCAAGTTCGGGTGTATTGCCACCTATCCAAGCGGCAGATATAGGTTCGGCCAGAAAAATCTCAACCTTTTGCCACGGAAATGACACATGCCCAAAATCAACGGCAATGAAATTCGCCCCGGAAATGTTCTCGAACACAATGGCGGCCTCTGGGCGGCCGTCAAAGTCGATCACGTCAAACCCGGCAAGGGCGGAGCATTTGCGCAGGTCGAAATGAAGAACCTGCGCAACGGCTCAAAACTCAACGAACGCTTTCGGTCGGCCGACAAGGTCGAACGGGTGCGGCTGGAACAGAAGGACCAGCAATTTCTTTACGAAACCGACGGCATGCTGGTGTTCATGGATACCCAGACCTATGAGCAGATCGAGCTGCCCTCCGATCTTCTGGGCGACCGCCGCCCCTTCCTGCAGGACGGCATGACCATCGTCGTCGAGTTCTACGACGATGAGGCGCTGAATGCGACCGTGCCGCAGAAAGTGACCTGCAAGATCGTCGAAACCGAACCGGTGGTGAAAGGCCAGACCGCCGCCAACAGCTTCAAACCGGCGATCCTGGACAATGGCGTAAAGATCATGGTGCCGCCGTTTGTGGGACAAGATGAGATGATCGTGGTCAATACCGAGACCATGGATTATTCCGAACGCGCCTGAGGCTTGCCGAAAATCCTTGGCCAAGGATTTTACCCCGGAAAAGTTTTCCGGTCCCGCGCCTCCGCACCGGTCCTCCATCAGATCAGCGTCGTCCACCCCAGGGCGATTGCGGCCCCGACCCGCGCCTCTGCCCGGCGGGCGGGATACGGGTCTGGCCGGTCACATCGGGCGCGGATGCCTCGGGCCGGGCCCCATCCCGGGTGCCCTGCCGGTCGCGCGCCCCGCGATAGCTGTCCTCATGCGGTGGGTGGCCGTGGGTTGCGCTCCAGAAGGCCGGTCCGCCGCGTTTCAGCCATAGTGGAAGCGCCAGAACAACACCCGCCACAAACCCGCCCGCATGCGCCCAATAGGCGACACCGCCACCGGCCGCCTCGCCCGCGGTTCCGTTGACCAATTGCAGCCCGAACCACAGGCCAAGCAACAACCAGGCGGGTATCGTGATAACCTTGAAAAAGAAAAACAGGATCAGCAGCAGGTCAACCCTGGCGCGTGGAAACAGCAGCAGATAGCCGCCCATCACGCCTGCGATTGCACCTGAGGCCCCGACCATAGGCACCGCCGAAGACGGATCGGCCAGCATCTGCCCAAACGCGGCCGCGACACCACTGGCGAAGTAGAAGATCAAAAAGCCGATATGGCCCATCTGATCTTCCATATTATCCCCGAAAATCCACAAAAACAGCATATTGCCCGCCAGATGCAGCCACCCGCCATGCAGGAACATCGAGGTGAAGATCGTCTGCGTTTGTTCGCCCTGGCTGACCAGCCGAGGCACCAGCCCCCAATCGGTGTAGAACGACATCAAAAGGCGCGGCTGATCGCCGATGCCGGGATAATAGCTGAGGAAAACGCCGATATTGATGGCGATCAGTGCCCAGGTGACAAAGGGCGTCCGCTCCGATGGGTTGTGATCGCGCAAGGGCAGCATGGGTTCAGATTGACGCCATGGGGCGCAAGGTCAAGGGGCGATCACTCCTCAAGCTCATCTGTCGCCAGCGCGATACGGATCTCGCGGCGCACCAGTTTGCGGATATTTCGGGTGATGCGTTTGCCCATTTCGCCCTGCAACTCTTGGCGCACCACGTCCGAGATGATCTCGCGCAGCATCTCTTCATCGACAATCGAGACCTCGTCATCGGGAAAGCTGAACGGGGATTCACCCAAATCCTCAATGTCTGCGCCGCGACCAGTATCGTCCGGCACGTTCTGATCGTGCTGCAGCTCCGGCTCAATTGCGTCGTCAGCCAGTAGATCGTCCGCCGCTTGCTCACTGTCGGCAGGTGCCTCGGCCTCGCCAACGCCGTCGACCTCTGCGACAGCGCTCGCGTCGGTTTCGTTCGGGTCGGTCGCGGTATCTGACATCACACCGGCAACGGCCATTTGCGCGGCGCGCGCCCCGGCCAGCTCCATCGTCGCGACGGGCGGCTCTTCATCGGGAACAGCACTATTCCCTTCTTCCGGCTCGTATTCGATCACGCTTCTGGACGACCGGATGAACGAAGGCGGTGCTTTGTCCTTTGCCTCGGCCATGGGTTGAAATTCGTCGGCGTGGTCCGCAGGTTTCGACGCGCCGGCCACGGCTTCCGTGGCCAAGGCGGGATCGTCCGCCGCCTCTTCGGTCAGGTCTGAGGGCAGAAACAGACTTTCCTCAGCCTCCCTGGTCGCACCGGCAACAGATGGCTCTGCCCCAAGATCCGGCGCGGGTTCGGCCGGTGTCTCCCCTTCCTCCCAGATATCGGCCTGCAATTGCGGATCGAGATTGGAATCGGAGCCTTCGTCGCCCCACAGTTCCTCAGCCCAGTCGCCTCCGTCGCCACGCGGCAGTTCGCCCGCCTCATCCGAAAGGTCGTTTTGTGCCGGAATGGGCACCCAGGGGTCTTCGGGATCGGTCACGCGCAACGCGGGCGTCAACACCAGCTTGTCAGCCGCAAGCGGCGGCTCGTTCCTGTCCGCATCCTCAACGTGCGGCTGATGCTCGGTAACAAGCCTGCGAATGGAGGACAGCACATCCTCTATCTCGTCCGATTTTACCGGGTTTGCCGGGTTTGCCATCGTGTCGCCACTCCATATTCGCAGCGCCTGCCCGCGCGCATAGCCTTATTTTAGAGGCAGGATACAGGCGCGACGGCTTTCGCACAATGGATAGCTAAATTTGAGGCGGTTTTGACCGGGCTTACTGATCGCGGCCCAACCGGTCCAACACCGCATCCAGCCGCGCGCCGCGCACGGTGGGCGATCTGACAGGCGCACCCGAAACGGCATCGGAATAGGCGGTCACGTCATATTCGGGCACATCCAGCCCCAGGCGCTCCACAGTCAACAGCCCCATCGCCGCCAACAGGCCATAGCTTGCCTGATAAAGCACGCTCTGCGCCTCGATCAGGCCGATCCGCGCATCCAGCAGGTCCTGTTCGGCATTCAGCACATCCAATGTGGTTCGCGCGCCAAGCGAGGCCTCTTCCTGCACGCCCTCAAAGGCCAGCCGGTTGGCCCGGATCTGCTGTTGCGAGGCCTCGATCGACGCCGACGCGATCGAAATCTGGGCAAAGGAATTGCCGATCTGCTGGCCAACCTGGCGCACGGTCTGGTTCAATTCCGACTGACCGGCATGCAGCGTGGCCAGCGCAATACGTTCGTTCGAGGCCAAACGCCCCCCGGCATAGAGCGGCTGCGTCAGGCTCAATGTCAGCGTGCCGCTGGACGGGTCGTTGCGATCTGCGGGGTCGAAGCCCAGATCGGCGCGCAGGCTCAGGTTGGGGCCGTAATCGCTGCGCGCGGCGGCAAGGTTCAGCTCATCGGCCCGCTGACCATTGCGCCCGGCCTGGATCGACGGATGGTTCTGGCGCCCGATTTCAAGGGCTTCTTCACTACTGGCCGGCAGCGACGGCAGAGGACCGGGGCCGCTCAGCTGGTTGGGGGCACGGCCCACGGCCAGGCGAAACAGTTCGGTGTTGATCACCAGCGATCCCTGGGCCGAAACCAGATCACGCCGGGCCCCCGCCAGCCGCGCTTCGGCCTGGGCCACATCGGTGCGGGTGTCTTCGCCGACTTCAAACCGGTCGCGCGCGGCACGCAACTGCTGGGTGATCACACGCAGATTGCTTTCGCGCACCGACACGACCTGCATATCGCGCCAAACCTGCATATAGGCGGTGACGGCATCCAGCAGGACCTGCTGTTCCAGCCCCACAAGGGATTGACGGGCCGCAAGAACCTGCTCGCGCGCGGCATCGCGCAACAGCCGCCGGCCACCCCCGTCGTAAAGCAGCATTTCGGCGGTCAGGCTGATCCGGTCCATCTGGCCGGTGCTGGGCGTGGTCCAACGCGATGTCGCCACGAAATTGATCACCGGGCGCAACCCGGCAACCTGCTGCGCCACACCTTCATCCTGCAACCGCAGAAGATATCGGTTCTGATCCAACAGGTCCGAATTGCGATAGGCATCCGCCATCGTATCGGCCAGCGTATCGGCCTGCGCCTGAATCGCGGGGCCGACAAAGACCGCCAGCGCCGCTGCCGTCAGGATTGAGAGGATATTGTTGCGCATAGCCATGCCCCCGGTTCACACCCGTTTCACCGGGATCTTCACTCTATAAAACGAATTCTGCGTCTTTGTGAAAGCCGGGCAAAACGGGTGCCGCGGCATTAAACGCCATACGCCAGAAAACCTTGCCATCCAACTTATGTCCGATCCGGCATTCGCCAAGGGCACCGGTCATAAAAATCGCCGCGATACGACCGCCATCCTTGAGCTGATCCAGAATCGCTGCGGGCACATCCTCGACACCGCCCTCGACACAGATCACATCAAAGGGCCCGTGTTTGGCGCTTCCCATCGCCAGCGGCCCTTCGATCACGGCCACATTGTCCACTCCTTGAGCGCTCAGGGCTTCCTGCGCCTCGGCGGCCAGGCCCGGCACCTCTTCGATGGCCACAACCGCTTCGGCCAGCCGCGCCAGCAGGGCCGAAGAATACCCAAGCCCCGGGCCCAGATCGAGCACCATCTCATCGGGTTGAATATCGAGCCCATCGAGCATCTTGCCCATCGTGCGCGGTTCCAGCACGACACGTACGCCGTCCAGAGTGACGTTTTCGCCAATATAGGCCACATCACGTAGCGCGTCAGGCAAATAAGCCTCACGTGCGACGGTCAGCATGGCCTCGATGATATTGAACTTGGTGACATCCTGCGGGCGAACCTGCGTATCAACCATCATGGTGCGAAGGGCGGTGAAATCCTGCATGTTCTGACCCGAG
>Ga0316204_10007690_pt1 | contig 15544 bp, 18 predicted proteins | sample 6monrhotite_MG_2_FD_205661 | JGI IMG/M metagenome (GOLD analysis project Ga0316204, IMG submission 205661) | Microbial mat bacterial communities from mineral coupon in-situ incubated in ocean water Damariscotta River, Maine, United States -... | ecosystem: Environmental > Aquatic > Marine >... | reverse complement strand
AAGCTTATGGAACATTCTATAGTATAATATATCAACAAAGATATATAAGGAGTGATAATGGCAAAGTCGATAAAACGTTATAAAATCTGGTCACTTCTTGCCCTTACGATGCTTCTTCTTATGGGGATTTATTTTACTTTTAATCCTTCCTATCAACTCTCTTTAGAATCAAAGTTTCATTTCTCAATGGGAGATTATGAAAAAGCCTATGATCTCTCTTCTGAAGCTTATGAGTTAGAACCATACAATAGAATGGCGCGTTCTGTAATGGTACATTCTAAGTATGCCTTGCGGTATGTACATTACAATGAAGAGTCAAAAGAGTATCTGGAAATAATTCGCACTTACGCGGATCAAGACAAGATCTCTTTAAGTGAACAGATGCGTATTAAAATGATGTGTGATATTATGATCGACAAGCATGATAAGATGCAGCCAACGATCTTAATTGATAAAGAACTCGTTAAAGAAGCCCGTGAAAACTACAAAAAGTTCAAGAAATTACATGAAAACCTTGTTAAAGTCTTATAAACTACCTTTTTTAGATCACCTTAGCGATATCAGGGGATATTCGGACTTAACAGTAAAGACCTATGCTATGGTCATTGATGAAGCTTTTAGATATATTGTTGTTGAAGAAGGTATTTTGAACTTGAATCCTTATCGACTTAAAATAGCCTCATTAAGTGCCAAAACAATCTCTAAAAAACTTTCAGCCCTTCGCACTTTTATTGGTTTTATGCAAGACAAGGGTGAGAAGATCACGCTTAAAGGTGATAGCTCAATCAAGGTGGCCAAAACCCTTCCAAAACCTATCTCACAAGAACATATTAAAGAAGCCTTGGCCATAGCGGATAATGATGAAGAGTTGATTATTGTCTTGTTATATACTTTAGGACTACGTATCAGCGAATTGGCTTCTTTGGAAGTTTTAAATATTGAAAAAGAGTGGGTGAAAGTCTTAGGAAAGGGTAATAAACAAAGACAGATACCCTTACTCGAGACCAGCTATGCATTAATTGAGAATTATAAGCGTGAAAAGGCACCAAGAAGCTTTCTTTTTGAGAAAGATGGAGCTAAATTAAGCGAAAATACTCTAAGATACAAGGTAACACATCTGTTTAAAAAAATCGGCTTGCATGTAACGCCACATATGCTGCGTCATTCGTACGCAACACACTTGTTAAACAATGATGCGAGAATTGCCGATGTTAGTGAACTATTGGGCCACTCATCTATGGCAACCACTCAAATATATACAAAATTGAGTTCGTCAGTAAAAATGAAAAATTATCAAGCTGCCCACCCTTTAGCGATAGGAGAAAAATGAAACTGTCTGGTCTGATTAAAAAAATTTATCAGCAGATTTTTATCGGTATCGTTGTTCAACACTCGAGCATGAAAGTATGTGTTCAGTTGCGTAAGGGAAATAGACTTGAAAAAGAGGTATCCAGAGAGTTTAATATCTCACACGCTACTCCTACGGCAGAGGCAAACGAGTTTATTAAGTCTTATATGGATGAATCACCTTTTACCTATATCGCAGTTTTAAATGACACATTGACCCAAGGTGCTATACCGACTTGTTCTATGCATCAAGCAGAAAACTTTAGTGACCTTGGCTCATGCGTGACAGTCTGCAATGAAAATAAGTGGATGGTATATGCAGAAAAGACAGAACTAAATGCCTTGCAAAAAAGGTTTTTAGTCAATGGTCTGGACTTTATCTTTTCACCATTTTTTATTCTTTCAAACTTTTTTCAAGATAAGATAGAGGGAAAGACCTCGCTGTTAGTATTGATACAAGATGATTATCTTAGTTTATGTATCTTTGCTGAGGGGGAGCTTCTTTTTGCCAACCATTATGCGACCAAAGAAGCTATTGAAGATGAGAGCATGAGTGAAGAACTGGATGAAAGTGCGGGCGAAAGCTTAGGTTTTAACTTGGAAGATGATGATCTTTCCATCAACCTAGATGAGATTGATGCCCTGGATGAACTTGATGCACTTGATGATCTAGATAACTTGCAAGACCTTGACGATCTAGATGACTTAGATGAGATTGAAGACTTTGAAGAGTCTTTAAATGAAGCAGTTGAAGAGTCTGAAGTAGCATTAGAAGAGGCAAAGACAAAATACGATTCAAAGATAGACAACTTCTCAGATGATTATAAACGTTTTCAGCTTATTCAAGCTTCATTACAGAACTTTTATAACGATAGCAAGTATAACAATCAGTTTGTAGAAGAGACCTATATAGCCGATGCATGTGAAAGCGGGCCTGATCTTATTAAGTTCTTGGAAGAAGAACTTTTTGTGACAGCTTATAAACGTAGTATTGATCTAGATAAAGAGCTTGCTAAAATGGCAATAAAGGAGGCAAAATATGCAATATAGTTTTATTAAGCCTCGCTCCAAAGGGATAGTGAGTCCAGAATTCAAACTGCTATTTTTCTTTTTTAGTATTACCATTGTCATGCTGTTTTCTTCATATGCCTTTTTAAAAGTAAAATCATTCATGTATGATAGCACGATGGATGACTTAATGAGTAAGTCAGCAACATTAAAAGTAAATATTGTTTCTATGCATGAAGATATCACTTATATAAAACTTCAACGTCGCCATGCAGAAGGTATTTATACAGAAAATACGGTCTTAAAAGAGAGTATTCACAATCTTTTCGACTTGGTACCTGAAAAGATCACCCTTTCTCAAGCTCTATTAAAAGAGGACGAACTGGTTCTGTATGGTATTACACCCAGTAAAGAGGTGTATGAGTTTTTACTGCAAGCACCGCTTCGTTCTATCTTTCATCGCTCTTATACCAGCTATTACGCTATGCCAAATGGCTGGTATAGCTTTGTATCAAAAAATTATTTAGACAGGCCTGTGCAGTGAAGTTTCATATCTCTAGACAGATGATTTATATCTTAACCCTGGCGGTGGTATTTTTAATCATTGTTTTTATTTTTGCCTTTGTCTTTTTGATTCCCAGTGGAAAAGAGTACAGAGTAAAGCGTTTGGAAACGAAAAAATTCTCTTATCAAGTTGATCAGATACAAGATGAGTATGATAATGTTTATAGCAAGCTCAAGACTTTGCAAGCAGATAACAGACATGTTATATCAGCTTATAAAAGTATCTTTAATCCGACACGGTTTAGTACGATGTATCGACCGCATTTTCAGAGTTTTACACTTTCTGAGTTAACGGCACATTCACAAGATGGAAAGTTTGCTGTTTATGAGGTAAATACCTCTTCACTCATCCAGTCACCTCAAGGCTTTTATGACTTTTTAGACGGGGTTAATAAAAGTGACAATATTATTGGTGTGAACTTTCCTATTGACTTTAAGCGTGATGGGGACCTGATCAAGTCATCTTTTACTATGCATGTGTACGTGGGAAATCCAGGTCATAAAATTTCAGAGTAAGTTTTCTAAAGAGACCTTCTTAGATAGAACAGGGTAGAAAACGCGTAAACAAGATAAAAGCCATAGGATATTTAAAAAGATAGGGCCTTAGCTTAGAGGGAATGCCAAGCTGCCTACACTCCTCCTTAAACTCCTTATCCATCACTTCGTTGATATAAGGAGAGATATAATAAATCCCCTTATCTAAGACAACTAAAAACTGTCTTCCTGCGATAATCTCATCTTGTGTCTTTAACTCTTGTCTTTGTGCTGCGGTAAGGATATATCCCTTGGTCTTTAAGACCTTGTCTATATGAAAGATATCACTACGTCTATGTCCGCTTGAGATAAAAAGACTCAGTCCTTCAGCTTCTAGTACTTCAACCTCTTTAATAAGTTCAGTCACATCCTCTTCAAGGTACTTAAAGCTCTGTTTTATACCGTCTATATTGTCTTTTAAAAGTTCGTTGACAATCTTATGTCGAAAATAGTTTCGTTTATAAGAGAGATCATCATTACTCTCATCATGAAACCAGTGCCTTTGATCTTGTCTTAGATAAGCAAGAATCTCATCTTTTGAACTATTAATAAGAGGACGAAAGAGTGTGAAGTCTGAACGTTCTTCTTTTTCTTTCATACCTACAAGTTCTGCTGAACCTGCACCCTTACTAAACTGCATTAACATCCATTCTAAACGGTCTTGTAGATGATGGGCGGTAAGGAGGTGGGTGTAGCTTTGCTCTTTGATTAGTCTCTCAAAGAAATCATATCGGATCTTTCTTGCTTCATACTCAAAGTTCTGCTCAATCTTATCTGCTTTAAAAAGATGACAGCTAAGTCCATGCTCTTGTGCAAGTTCTTGTGCATAGGCAACTTCTTCATCCGCTTGAGCTCGCAAGCCATAATGAACAATTGCAATATCAAAAGGGATGTTTGATGAAAGTAATAAAAAGAACAGCGCAGTGGAATCAGCTCCGCCTGAAAAGGCGAGCAGAGGTCTTTTATCTTCAAGCTCTTGTAGACTCTCTTTAGATAAGAACATATAAAGGTTTTAAGAGATAACGGTAGCTGTCAGGATATCACCCACTTTTTCAGTGATACGCGCTTGATAGACTTTTCCAAACTCTAAGGTGACATCTTCGCCAAGTTCATTATCATTGACATAGATCTCACCATCAATCTCAGGTGTCCATCCTAGCTCACGAGCAGAAAGAAGGTATTCATGCTCATCACTCTCACCGTCAATAACGATATCTACAATCTTACCTACTTGATTTTCAAGGCTTTTACTCATCACCTCTTTGGCAATTTCACCCATGATCTCAGCGCGTTCATCAATCACTTCTTGAGAGTTTTTACCTTCCATCTCATAAGCAGAGGTCTCTTCTTCGTCTGAGTAAGCAAAGGTAGAGATCCTGTCAAAACCAAAGTTACGTGCAAACTCACACATCTCCTCAAAGTCTTCTTGTGTTTCTCCCGGGTGACCAACGATAAAAGAGGTACGTAAAAATGCATTAGGAAGTGACTTCATATATTCAAGCTGCTCAATGGTCTTCTCTTTTCCAAATCCACGTTTCATCAGCTTGAGCATCTTGTCAGATATATGCTGAATTGGCATGTCAAAATAGTTATGAAAAACCTTCGATTTGTTGATCTCACCCAGTAGTTTTAAACTGGCTGTTGTTGGATATAGGTAAAGCAGTCTAGCTGAACGGACCCCTTCGATAAGCTCTATACGTTTAATAAGATGGATAAGCCCATCTTTAATGTTTTTGTCTCTTAGGTAAGAGCTTGAGTCTTGAGAGATAAATGAGAAGTCATAATAGCCTTGGCGTACCAGTGACTCTACTTCTTGTGCGACCATATCCAAGTCACGGGAATTCAGCTTTCCTTTAAATGAAGGAATAGCACAAAATGAGCAGGTCTGATTACAGCCTTCTGAAAACTTGATATAAGCATGATAGCTTGAACCAGTGATAACGCGTTCTTCATTTCCTATTAGATAAGTAGACTCAGAAAAACGACTCTGTTTAGCTGCCAGCAGGGCATCGATCTGATCATAATCACCCACACCTGTAAAGATATCAACCTCTTTCATCTCTTTTTGAAGGTCGTCTTTGTATCGCTCACTTAAACATCCTGCCATTACAAGTAAAGAGTCTTCTTTGCGCTGTTCATGAAGGTCTAAAACAGTATTGACACTCTCTTCTTTGGCTGCGTCAATAAACCCGCAAGTATTGACGATGATAACATCGGCTTCATCACTCGAGTCTGTCATCTCAAAGTCACGAAGTTTGCCCATCATCACTTCGGTATCGACAAGGTTCTTAGTACAACCAAGAGAAACAATATGAAGTTTTTTAACAGGTTTATCTTCTGTGAATGTCATGTTTTTGTGCAAACGGTTTCCTTAGAAGAGGTTTTTTTAACACTCTTTTATATTAGTGCGATTATATCTAATATAAGCTAAACTCATCTTTTAAATTTAATTCTAGCTTTGCCTACTAAATCTGCCGTTCAAATTTTCTATATCTTAGAACAACCTTTCTGTTTATGCAAACTAAAGCTGTCTATCACCTCTGCATCAATCCCAATAAAATTTGACGTTAAGATATCTTCTTTAACTTCCAGTATGACCGAGCCTAGGTTTGCAAATGAAAAAGGCATAGCAGGATGTTTTAAAGAAGCTCTATCAAGCTTTGAAGCGGAACCTGCCACGGTGTATACTGTTCCTGCATAAGGCGTCTTATTTAGACTTTTACAATAGCTGTTATTACTGTCTTGCACTATATGTTTAGATGCCTTGAAGTGACTAGAGTCTTGATAATGTTTATGCATAAGTTTTGAACGTTCATAAGCATGGGAATGCCCACTGTAGACAAGGTCAACATCATATTTTTCTAAGATAGGTACAATGTTTTCTCTCACATCAAAGAGTCTGCCGCTTATAGAAAGTTTTGGATGGCTGTCTCGAGGATTGTCAGACTTGTGGCTTGCGTCGCTGTAAGGGGGATGGTGGAAGATGGCAATGGTCCATTTTTTGGTATTTTCTTTTAAATCTTTTTTTAACCATTTGGCCATAGCTCCATCCTTGGATAAGTCAGTTGTCTCTGTATCTAGCATTAGGATATGGAGATCTCCTTTTTCAAGTGCAAAAAACTGTTCGGTACCTGAAGCTAATCCACCTGTTTGAGCCGAAGAAGGAAGATCAAAGATATCATAAAAAGCCCAACGACGTGCATCATGATTGCCTATAACAGCCCAAGGGACTAAGCTCTTAAGAAGCTCTTTATAGGGCTCAAACAGAGTTTCATTATATTGCTTTTGCGAGCCTGAACGATAGGCATTATCACCCAGAAGTAACCATAAGTCCAAGCTTTTATCTTTCATATATGTCTGCATAGATTGAAGGACTTGAAGTTGTTTCGGTCCTTTTTTACCTGAATCGCCTATTATCCAGATATATTGTGTTTTAGTGCTGTTTTTATCCAAGGTGGTGAAAAATCGATTATCATTGTCAATTTTTAAAGAATCAGAATCAACACTATAAAGGTATTGTGTTCCTTCTTTTAAACCTTCCAAAGTAAGTTGATGCTTGTCAGTGGCTTCTTTTTCACAAACTTTTTTTGAAAGCTCTGTTGTTCCATAATGTACACAACCAATTTCATTTTTTGGACTTTGCCATTTGATCATTATGGAATTAAGTGTTTGCATCTGTAAATAAGGCTGTCTTGGAAGATGTTTATAGCTGTCGTATGTAACGACACTAAAACGTCCAACTAAAAAGACAAGGACTAAAAAAATAAGGGTATAACTAATACGTTTAAATAGTTTCATGAAAACTCTAAATATTGAAGTTTTGAATTATATCATTTATTAAACTCTATAGTAACACTGCACATCTTTTACACAGTGAAATGGTAAGATTAGGGTAGAAAAAGGATGTATGATGAAAATTATAAAGATAAAGCCTTGGACAATGGATGAAAATGAGGTAACAGATGAATCGATCTATAAGGACAGACGTTCTTTAATGAAGATCGCTGCTATTGTAGGCGCGGGTGCGATGGTGCCAATGTCCTTAGAAGCGGCAAAGGCTTATCCTGGTAAGTCTCTAAATTTTGAAACTAACAAAGACTTTTCAACACTTTCAGCTACAGATTATGACAAGATCACTACTTATAATAATTTTTATGAATTTTCACTTTCAAAAGACGGTCCAGCCAAGCTAGCCCATACTCTTGAACCTGAACCGTGGACAATAGAGATCACTGGCGAGGTGCAGAAGCCTCTGGTCATTGATATGGCAAAAATACTAACTGAGTATCCTTTAGAAGAGAGAACCTATAGGTTTCGTTGTGTGGAAGGGTGGTCTATGGTGGTCCCTTGGATAGGCTTTGAACTTTCATATTTACTTAAAAAAGCAGGACTTACCTCCAAATCAAAGTTTGTGCAGTTTCAGACAAAACATGACCCAAAGATGTTTCCAGAACAAGATAAAGAAGGTTTTTTTGGGAACATTCCTTTTCCCTATGTTGAAGGTCTTCGTATAGATGAAGCAATGAATCCCTTAACGTTTTTAAGTGTTGGCCTGTACGGTAAGACCCTGCCAAAACAAAATGGTGCACCAATACGTCTTGTAGTACCGTGGAAGTATGGGTTTAAGAGTATAAAGTCCATTACTAAGATACATGTGAGTTCTTCAATGACAAGAAGCACATGGAATGAAGTGAATCCAAGAGAGTACGGTTTTTACTCAAACGTAAATCCTACTGTCTCTCATCCAAGGTGGTCTCAGGCAAAAGAACGTCCTTTAGGGGCGTTTTTTAAACAAAAGACTGAAATGTTTAACGGATATGAAAAAGAGGTTGCTTCACTGTATAAGGGAATGGACTTAAAAGTAAACTTCTAATACAATGGCAAGAAAGTTAAGAGAAAAATAATGAAAAAGATTATCTGGTTTATAGCATTTTTACCGCTAATATATATACTTTATAAACTCTCCTGGGGATTTGAATACCCTCGTTATATAGCCAGTTTTATTTATGAACATGGGGGGAGTTTTTTAGGAAAGTTTCCCAATGACCCATTGAAGTTTATTGCTGACTTATTAGGAATTACAGCTATACAGTTTTTAATAGCTAGCTTGAGTGTCACCCCCTTAAAGTCTTACTTGAAAATAAATCTTATTAAGTACAGACGCCTATTAGGTTTATGGAGCTTTGCTTATGCTTTTATGCATTCTCTGTTTTTCTTTATCGCCGATAATGAAGGAAACATAAGCATGATGATAGAAGACGCTTATAAACGCCCCTTTGTCTTTTTTGGTCTGAGTGCCTTTTTAATTCTTTTTATGATGGCGATCACTTCACATAAAAAACTGTTTTCCAAGTTTGTAAAATGGCATAAGTTGGTTTATCTTGCCGCGGTATTTATCTCACTGCATTTCATCATGTCTCAAAAAGTTATAGGTTTGAATGTTTCTGTATATGTGGGAATCTTAGTAAGTTTGTTAGTCTTGAGGCTGTTAAAGCGTTAAGTTCTGAGTTGTCATTTTCTTGAAAATCAAGTAGGTTGTTAGTGTTGAGAATCAAAGCTTTCATCAAAAGTTATCAAAATGAGGAAGATCTTTCCAGAAACCCTCATTCATCTGTTATTTTCTGATAAAAGGGTAAAGTTGATTGTTGGTTGAGATGAGTTTAGTAGAGAGGGATTCAATAAGGTTTTTATACATTTTAACAAAGGCTAAAGCATTGTTACATGAGATCTCATTGTGAACAGTCATGCATAAGACAAAGGCATCATCTGAAGAAACAGTAGCTCTTGCAGTCCGTGTTTCACCTGTAATAGCACCAATCTCACCAAAGACCATGCCTTCTCGAAGTGTTGTTAAGTGAGAAAAAGGATCATCACCTTCCATCTGTTCATTATAACCGTAAATATCAATTTGGCCGTTTACTATATAGTATATCTCTCTTCCAAAATCACCTTGTTCAAAGACATGCTCACCTTTTTTAGGCCTTATGAATTCAGAAGACTTTGTGAGTCCAACAATCTCTTCATCATTTAGGTCGTCAAAAAAGTGTATCTTTTTACGTACGGCCAAAAGCATACTCATCTCACGTGAAAGTTTGTTTTTATTAATGGGGTCAACAGAACCGCCCGGTGTCATGAGTTTGTTGAGTTTTTCATACTTCATCATAACGACAGAGGGAATAACACTGTCTTCAAGAAGAATGATTTTGTCCATCTTATAATCAATGATCTTTTGAATATAAGAGTCCGCCTCGTCTATAAACTGTTCGGGTAGTAATATCTCGTCTGAATTGATGGGTAAGCTCATATAAATCTTTACCTTTTGAAAATTATGAACCTATTATACTGTGTATATTTTGTAAAAAAATTAAACTAAAGCTAAAACCATTTATATTCACAATAACCCTATGTTATACTTGCTGTATAAAAGCTAAAGGATCTGTCATTAAAAAGTATGACCTAGTGATATTGGGCGCAGGTGCAAGTGGCTTGATGCTGGCATCACACTTGTGCGAAAAAGGGGTGAGAGACCTCTGCATTATAGATCATAACCCACGTATAGGGATGAAGATAAAGGTCTCTGGCGGGGGAAAGTGCAATGTCACTAATGAAAAGGTTGATACAGATAATTACTTAGGCGAAGAGAATTTTGTTAAAGCTGTTTTAGATAGATATTCCCCCTCTGAACTTTTAAAGTTCCTTAATGAAAGAGGTGTCGTTCCAAAAATCCGTAGTTTAGGACAATACTTTTGTAAAAAAAGTGCTGATGAAGTGATTAATGCCCTTGAAAAAGATATTCCTTCTGAGGCCTATAAGTTGTCACATAAGATAGAAGAGATAAAAAAAGATGAAGATGGTCTTTTTCTGATAAAAACAGACAAGACAGAAATAAGTGCAAAATATCTTGTCTTAGCAACCGGTTCACCTGCATATCCTCAAGTGGGAGGAAGTGATATAGGCTTGAAGCTTGCCAAGGATCTAGGACATAGTTCTAGTGTGTTTACCCCAGTCTTAGTAGGATGGACGGTTCAAAAAGATCAGTTTTGGATGAAAGAATTAAGCGGTATCTCTACGTATGTTAGCATTGACGTAGGGCATAAAAAACTTTATGGCGACTTGTTGTTTGCACATAAAGGTATAAGTGGACCTGCTGTATTGTCCGCCTCTTTATACTGGAAAAAAGGTTTGGTAAAAATTGACTTTTTACCAAAGCAAAGTTTAAAAGAGACCTTTAAACAGAAGAAAAAACAGGTCTCTACACAGATGCAAGTCTCAAAACGTTTAAGTAAGTTTCTACTTGAAAGTATCAAGCTGAAAGATAAAAGTATACAAGACTTAAGCAGTGAAGATTGGGATAAATTGGCATTATTAAAGGCCTATCCTATGTCGCCTGCAGGCAACTTCGGCTTAAAAAAAGCAGAAGCGTGTAGAGGGGGGATAAATACAGATGAGGTGGATGCAAAAACTATGCAAAGTAAACTTCATGAGAATCTCTATTTTTTAGGTGAGGTTCTTGATGTTACCGGTGAACTTGGCGGATATAATTTTCAATGGGCCTTTTCATCAGCAGTTGTCTGTGCCAAAGATTTAGAAACTAAACTACTAAAATAACATAGACTTAAGTCTTAAATCTTTTTAAACATGCTAAGATAAATGATTAAATATAAAAAGGGTGAGTATGCATCTGAGTTTTAAACCTGAATATATAGTGCAAAAAGAGGTGAGTGATGAAGCCTTGTTGCTTGCTCTTAAAGAAGCTTTTGATCTGCGTTTGAGGCGACATGATACCCCGCGAACTGCTGAACTTCAACACTTGATGTATGAGGTGATCCCTATTGAAGAGATCCGTGCTTTGGGAATGGAACATCTTCCTTTTTTCTTAGATTGTTATTCGGCATGGATAATCTTAGAATATTTAAAACGAAATGATAAAATTGAACTTGATCCTATAAATCTTCAACGAATGTTTGAATTTGAATATTTAGATGCCATAGTCCGTAAACATGAAGATGAATATGTAGGCTTAGTTCAAAAAATGCGAAACTGTGCCTCTTAATACCCCTTATCTTAGTGTTGATGGGATCATTCAACTTTATAAAGATGATATTTTTCAGGGGATAGTCTTAATAGAACGTTTAAACGAGCCTCATGGTCTGGCTTTACCTGGTGGATTTGTGGATAGAGGTGAGTCGGTAGAACACGCTCTTATTCGTGAGATGAAAGAAGAGACCGACTTGGATGTACAAATCATCTCTTTACTGAATGTCTATTCTGACCCGAAGAGAGACCCTCGCTTCCATACGGCTTCAGTTGTGTACATCTGCAAGGCGGAAGGCTTACCAAGAGGTTTAGATGACGCCAAAGAAGCCAATGTCTATCAAAAAGATGAAATACCCTTTGATAAACTTGTTTTTGATCATGCCAAAATATTACAAGATTATTTAGACTTAGGCCTTTAGCACTACTTATACATTGCTGGATAGGATGCTTTAAACCTTTTGTGACACCAAAACAAGCCGAGGCGGTTTGCGTAGCAAATGTTTCCACTTAGTTATATGGAAAAAAGATAGAACTACTTATACATTTCTGGATAAGATGCTTTAAACCTTTTGTGACACCAGAACCAAGGTTCAGGATATCGCATGATCGCTTCTGACAAAAAGTCCGATTGGGCTTGTACTGACTCCTGTATATCTTTTTTCTCATCATCAGTCTTTGCTGTGATAATAGGTTCAAAAAAGGTAATGGTATTATCCTTCCCTTCACCATTGTTAATAAGTAAGGGAATAATAAGTGCATCAAATTTTCTGGCTAAAAAAGCAGGTGCGGCCGTTTGAGTGGCTTTTTGTCCAAGAAAATCAATAAATATTCCATCTCGCTCATGCACGCTTTGATCAATTAACATGGAGATGGCATCGCCTTTTTTTAAGGCCTTCATGAGCTGTTTTATTGCCCCTTTTTTCTCGACCATAGTCATCTTGAACTTAGTACGTGACTTCATCAGATATTCATCAAAATAAGCGTTGTTCATTTTTCTATAAATGGTGGTTGTGGGTGAGACTAAGGCACTCAGCGATGTGCCTCCTAGTTCCCAGTTCCCGTAATGCGCAGATATAAAGATGATCTTTTTACCCTCAGCTATGGCCTTGTCTACAACCTCTCTGTTTTCAAAATGAATGGTGTTCTCTAAGTCTTTGGTGCTAAGACGACTACTACGAAGTACTTGTAACAGAACTAAGGCTAGGTTTTTATGACAATATTTAAAGATGGATTGATAGGTTTCATCTGAGATTTTATCTTTAATGGTAAAGTCTAAATTTTTTTTGATGATATTCTTATGCTTAGTATCAATCAAAAAGGCAGTTTTTGCCACTGCAAGCATAAATGATTTTTGTATAAAATGTGGAAGTAAAAGAAAAATGGCTTCAAAAAAACGAAATAAGTAGTAAGCAATCATATAATAGTTCCTAAAATAATTATTGTAATTATATCGTAAGTAGTAAAGCAAGATTAGTCCCATACTCAGGACGAAGATAAGCTATATAATCTTCTCTCTGCTACTTAAGTGAAATAAGGTATAATTACACTAGTTATAAGAGAAGGGAAGAATATGGTCGCAAGAGATATACAGCAGTTTTCTGAGATACGTACAAAAGCACGGGCTTATTTTTGCTATCTGTTTTCAAAAAACTTGCCCAATCGTCTTCCTGAAATCTCTCCCGAAGCGGTTACAAGCCGACTTCGAAAAATCATGGGTGACCTGCCTAATTGTGAAAGTGTTTATCTTTTAGACGAAAAAGGCACGCAAGTCTCACCAACTTACCTGGGGGATTCAAAAAAGGTAGAATCAGCCGGAGAAGTTCGATCTACAAGGGCGTATTATTACCGTGCAATGAAAGAGAAGCGTTGTACGATCACCGACCCTTATCCTTCTTTAATCACTCAAGAACTGTGTATTACTGCATCTCAGCCAATTTTTGATGAAAAGGGTGATGTTAAGTACGTGGCATGTCTGGATATGCCTTTATCAAGTGTTGTTCAATTAACCCATCCATCAGCAGGTAATTCTGCTTTTGGACGCGTATCAAAAATTGCGTATTCACTTTTTTCACTTGCCTTAGCTATGGTAGCTCTTTTACTATTTGTAAAAGGGGTTGAAAGCTTTTTGTCACACGGGCTGGATTATAGAGGACTTGAGATCAAGACTATTTTTGAAGCGACTATTTTGCTGACACTCTCTTTAGCCATTTTTGATCTGGTGAAAACCATCTTTGAAGAAGAAGTCTTAGGTCTGCACAGGCGTTCAAATTCAGGTGCCAATCGAACGATGATTAAATTTATGGGTTCTATTATTATTGCTCTGTCAATTGAAGCTTTGATGTTAGTATTTAAGTTTGCAATAATAGAACCGGATATGTTGATACATGCAGTCGAACTGATTGCAGGGGTCTCTTTATTGACCCTGACTTTAGCCATATATATTAAACTGACAAAACAAGTACAAGGTGATGAAGATTGATAGGAATAGTTGATTACAACATGGGCAATTTAGCCTCTGTAAAAAATGCCTTTTCGGTTTTAGGTGAAGAGGTGGCTGTAGAGTCTGATCCAAGTAGGCTTTTGCAGTATGACAAGCTCATACTTCCAGGGGTCGGTGCTTTTGGTGACGCTATGGAACACCTCAAAGAAAACGGCATGGATGAGGCGGTGAAGTCTTATGCAAAAAGTGGAAAGTATATGCTTGGCATCTGTTTAGGTATGCAACTTCTATTTGATTCAAGTGAAGAATTTGGCTCTAATGAAGGCTTGGGCTTGATACCAGGAAGGATTGTTGGTTTTGATACGGCTAAGTTTTCACATCCCTTAAAAGTTCCTCATATGGGTTGGAATAGAATGTTTACGGGAGAGCATGAGCTCTTTAAAGGTATGGATAAAGAACATTATCTTTATTTTGTTCACTCTTTTCATGCGGTATGTGAGAACAAAGAGAACAGTATTGGTGAAACAGAGTATGGTTACAGATTTACTTCATCGGTGCAAAACGATAACATTTTAGGGATTCAACCTCACCCTGAAAAAAGTCATAAAAATGGCTTGGCAATACTTAAAAATTTTATAGAACTAGGATAATGATGGATATTTTACCAGCGATAGATTTGAAAGATGGAAAGGCAGTACGTCTTACCAAAGGACTTATGGATTCGGCTAAGATCTATTCGGATGAACCGTGGCAATTAGTAAAGACTTTTGAAGAGATGGGCTCAGAATGGACACATTTAGTTGATTTAAATGGTGCCTTTGCAGGTGAGCCTAAGAACTTGGAACAAATTCGTCTGATACGTAAAAACTGTAAGATGAAACTTGAACTAGGTGGCGGTATTCGTGATGAAGAGACCATTAAGATGTACTTGGAACTTGGTATTGATAGACTTATTCTAGGTTCTATTGCAGTGACAAATCCTCAGTTTGTAAAAGATATGGCTGCAAAATATCCAATCGCTGTAGGCATTGATGCCATAGACGGGTATGTTGCAGTAGAAGGTTGGGCAGAGACTTCTGAGATGAAGGCGACAGACTTAGCCAAAGAATTTGCGAAAGCCGGTGTGGAAGCTATTATCTGTACTGATGTTGGAAGGGACGGAACCTTAAGCGGAGTTAATGTGGAGTTTACAAGTGAAATCGCTGAGGCTTCAGGTCTTCCGACTATCGCAAGTGGCGGTGTGCGCGATGAGAGTGATCTTGAAGCCTTGGATAAAGCAGGAAATGTTTCAGGAGTAATCATCGGAAAAGCATTTTATGAAGGAACTATCGACCTTAAAAAGGTTTTTAAAGTTCGCTCAAAGTAGAATAAGTTATTATATTGGTAACAATTTAATGAAAAGTGCTCACAACACTTAAATCTTGCAAGGATATATATTGAAATTAGTTGTAGTAGATGATAGTTCAACAATGCGTCGTATCATTAAGAACACTTTGGCACGTTTAGGGTACAAAGATGTTTTAGAAGGTGAAGATGGCGTTCAGGGGTGGGATGTACTCGATTCAAATCCAGATACAGGTATGTTGATCACTGACTGGAATATGCCAGAGATGA
>Ga0316204_10007689_pt1 | contig 15545 bp, 12 predicted proteins | sample 6monrhotite_MG_2_FD_205661 | JGI IMG/M metagenome (GOLD analysis project Ga0316204, IMG submission 205661) | Microbial mat bacterial communities from mineral coupon in-situ incubated in ocean water Damariscotta River, Maine, United States -... | ecosystem: Environmental > Aquatic > Marine >... | reverse complement strand
CCAGTTTTATTAAAAGAAACAGTAGACGGTTTAAATATTAAGGAGGATGGCGTTTATGTAGATGTCACTTTTGGAGGAGGAGGACATAGTCGTGAAATTTTAAGTCGTTTGGGTGAAAAAGGAAAATTAATAGCATTTGATCAAGATCAAGACGCTCTTTTAAATACAATAGTTGATAGCAGATTTACGCTTATAAATGAAAACTTCAGATACCTCAAGAGGTTTCTGAGGTTTCATGGCGTAAAGAAAGTGGATGGTATTTTAGCCGATTTTGGTGTGTCTTCACATCAATTTGATGAAGCTGATCGTGGTTTTTCAATCCGGTTTGATGCAAAGTTGGATATGAGAATGAATCAGCAAGATGAATTGTCGGCATTTCATGTGATTAATGAATATGATGAAGTGGCTTTAAGAAAAATGTTTTGGGAGTATGGAGAGCTTAGACAAGCACCAGCTATAGCAAGGACAATTGTTGCAGAGAGAAAGGAGGGGCAAATAGAAACAACTGAACAGTTGAAAAGTGTATTGAAAAAGTATTTGCCGCCAAGAAAAGAAAATAAGATTCTTGCTCAAATCTATCAAGCCATAAGGATAGAGGTAAATCAAGAAATTGAAGCATTAAAGGAATTTTTAACACAAGTTCCAGAATTATTGAACCCAGAGGGACGTTTAAGTTTTATCTCCTATCATTCGCTTGAAGATAGATTAGTAAAGCGATTTATTAGAAGTGGGATGTTCGAGGGAGAACCTGAGAAAGACGTATTTGGAAATTTTGAGGTGCCTCTAAAGCGAATAGGGAAACTTATTATTCCATCACAAGAAGAAATAAAAATAAATAATAGAGCAAGAAGCGCAAAACTTAGAATAGCAGAAAAAGTATAATGGCAAAAAAGAAGTTTTATAACATTTTAAAAGGCACTTTTTTAGTGAGTGATGATTCTTTTAAAAATTGGAGAATGATCATCTTTTTTTCATTTCTGGCCATTGTAATGATTGCTAGTTCACATAGTGCAGATAGAAAAGTACATGAAATTGCACGACTTGGTGAAGAGGTAAAGGAGTATCGTTCGGCATTCATAGATGGTCGCTCCATATTAATGGAGTTGAAAATGGAATCAAACATTAGAGAAAAATTAGCAAGTAAAGAGGTGTTGCCTTCCGCAGAGCCTCCAAAAAAGATAAAAGTTAAATCACAAGATTAAAAGTTCAGTTTTGGCAGTAACCGAGAAGAACATATTAAAACGATTGTATTTTGTAGCGGGATGTTTGTTCATCTTCGCGCTTCTTGTGGTGTTTAAACTTGTTAATATTCAGTTTGTTCAAGGAGAACAATATAGAGGTTTAGCCGAAAAAAGATCATTAAAAACAGTTGATATTCCTGCAAATAGAGGTAATTTGTATTCAGCCGATGGAAGTTTATTGGCGACCTCTGTTCCAAAATATGATATTAGAATAGATGCTTTAACGCCTTCTGCTAAAAATTTCAAAAAGTATTTAAAGCCTTTATGTGATTCGCTTGCAAAATTTCATGGTAAAACTTCAGGATATTATCAAAAAGCCATAGGAAAAGCAAGGCAAGACAAGAATAGGTATTTTCTGTTGGCTCGTAACCTAGGGTATTCAGATTATTTAAGATTCAGAAACTTTCCGTTACTTAATATGGGTGCTTTTAAAGGTGGGCTAATTGTGGAGCAGAACACAAAACGCGAACACCCAATGGGAGGCATTGCAGAGCGTACTATAGGTTATGAGCGTTGGGATGAAGAAGGTAATGTAACACGTCCAGGAATTGATGGTGCCTTTGGTGAGCAATATTTACGAGGAACCAATGGTAGACGATTAAAGCAACAAATTGGAAAAGGACAATGGAAACCTGTAAGTGATGCTAACGAGGTAGAGCCACAAGATGGTTACGATGTATACACAACTATAGATGTAAATATTCAAGATATTGCACATCATGCTTTATTAGAGCAGTTAGAAAAATATAAGGCAGATCACGGCTCTGTAGTGGTTATGGAAACAAAAACAGGTGAGATACGAGCTATATCTAACCTTGGACGAACCTCAAAAGGCACTTATTACGAAAAACTTAATTATGCTGTTGGAGAATCACATGAGCCTGGTTCTACATTTAAGCTTATGGCTTTAGCAGTTGCTTTAGATGATAAAGTAATAGATACTTCTACAATTGTTGATACTGAAAATGGAATTTTAACATTCTATGGAAAAAAGGTTAGAGATTCTAAAAATGGAGGTTATGGTAAAATTTCTGTTGCAAAGGCATTTGAGGTCTCATCAAATACTGGAATTGTTAAGGCAATTCATAATAATTATAAGGATAACCCTAAGAAATTCGTGGATGGTTTATATGATATGAACCTTCAAAACACATTGGATTTACCAATAATTGGCGAGGGTAAACCTATAATTCCTGATCCTAGAATTAAAAATAATCGCTGGAGTGGTATAGCACTTGAGTGGATGGCTTACGGATATGGTGTGTCTTTTACGCCAATGCAAACACTTGCCTTTTATAATGCCATTGCTAATGATGGTGAAATGGTACGTCCAAGATTTCTTAAAGAGGTAAAAGAATATGGTAACTCTGTTGAAACGTTTGATAAGGATGTGATTAATAAACAAATATGCTCAAAGGAAACGGTAGCTAAACTCCAAAAACTTTTAGCAAATGTTGTTGAAAAGAAACATGGTACTGGGAATGGCTTGTATGCTGATAATTTTTCGATGGCTGGAAAAACAGGTACTTGCCAGAAGGATTATGTAGATAAAGATAAACTTAATTATATATCTTCATTTGTTGGTTATTTTCCAGTTGAAAACCCCAAGTATTCTTGTATTGTAGTAATTCATGAGCCAGATAAAGAGGTGGGTTATTATGGTGCTGATGTATCTGGTCCTGTATTCAAGAAAATAGCACAAAAAATATATACAGACACGCCAATTATTGATGCTGTTGATAATTTAGAAGAAATGCATGTTGATGTTGATAGGAGTTTTGAAACCTATTATGATGTTGCACAAAATTATAAAACCATAATGCCAGATTTAAAAGGTATGCCAGCAATGGATGCTATTGTCTTACTGGAAAATATGGGAATGAAAGTACGCTTAAAAGGTAATGGAAAAGTTGTGAAACAATCGGTATCCTCAGGTGTAAAACTTAAGCCAAAACAAACAATAGTCTTAGAATTATCGTGATAGAATTAAAAAACATACTATATAAAGTAACCCTCGACGCAGTTGTGGGTGATACAAGTGTGTCTATTAAGAATATTCAATTCGATTCTAGAAAAGTATCTAAAAATGATGTGTTTGTTACAGTAAAAGGAACTGTGGTAGATGGACATGACTTTATTGAACAGGTTATTGAGAAAGGAGCAAACACCATTATTTGTGAGCAAATTCCAGACATAACTATTGAAGGTGTCACTTATGTTAAGGTAGATAACTCCTCTAAAGCCTTAGCGATAATGGCTTCAAATTATTATGGTGTACCATCAGAGAACTTGAAATTAGTTGGTGTTACAGGTACTAATGGTAAAACAACAATAGCTTCACTATTATATCAACTTTTTAAAAAAGCAGGTTATAAAGTTGGATTATTGTCGACTGTAAAAATTTTAGTTGATGAAAAAGAGTACAAAACTATTCACACAACACCAGACTCCTTAACTATAAATAAGTATTTAAGTGAAATGAATGATGAAGGCGTTGAGTTTTGCTTCATGGAAGTAAGCTCTCATGGTATTCATCAATCGCGTACAGAGGGCCTTCATTTTGAAGGTGGGATTTTCACAAATCTCACACACGACCATTTAGATTATCATGAAACATTCGCTGAATATCGTGATGTAAAAAAATCATTTTTTGACAACCTCCCAAAATCAGCATTTTCATTAGTGAATGTAGATGATAAGAATGGAGCAGTAATGTTGCAAAATACGGTTTCTAAAAAATACACTTATGCACTAAAAAGCTTCGCAGATTATAGAGCTCAAATTTTAGAAAACCAATTGAACGGTTTGTTTTTAAAAATCAATGATAATGAAGTTTGGACTAGGCTAATAGGCAATTTTAATGCTTACAATTTATTAGCTATTTATGGAACTGCAGATTTATTAGGCCTAGAAAGTGTTGAGGTGCTTCGTTTAATGAGTGAGTTAGATAGTGTTAGTGGGAGATTTCAATACTTAATTTCTGATGAAAAAATCACTGCTATTGTTGATTATGCACATACACCAGATGCTTTAAAGAATGTGTTAGAAACCATTAATAGTATTCGTACTAAAAATGAAGAACTCATAACAGTTGTTGGTTGTGGAGGTGATAGAGATAAAACTAAACGACCAAAAATGGCTCATATAGCATCAGCTTTAAGTGATAAAGTCATTTTTACTAGTGATAACCCTAGAACCGAAAATCCTGAGCAAATAATTAAAGATATGGAAGTTGGCGTACAGCCACAAAACTTTAAAAAAACAATGTCGATTGTAGATAGAAACCAAGCCATTAAAACTGCTTGTCAGTTAGCAAATGCAAACGATATTATCCTAATAGCAGGAAAAGGTCATGAAACCTATCAAGAAATTAATGGTGTTAGAACCAATTTTGATGATTATAAAATAGTTGAAGAATTTTTAAAACAATTACAAAAATAAATGCTGTATTATTTATTTGAATATTTAGAAAAAGAATTTCAGTTTCCAGGCGCATCCTTGTTTGGGTTTTTATCCTTTAGGGCAGCTATGGCTATAATTTTGTCGTTGTTAATTTCTACTATTTATGGTAAGCGTATCATTAAATTTTTACAAAAAAAACAAGTTGGTGAAACTGTTAGAGATTTGGGTCTAGAAGGACAAGCTGAAAAAGCGGGAACACCAACTATGGGTGGAATTATCATTATCCTTGCCACTTTAATTCCTGTTTTTTTATTCGCAAAACTTGATAATATTTATATCATCTTATTGTTAATTACAACAATCTGGATGGGGATTATCGGGTTCATCGACGATTACATTAAAAAATTTAAAAACGATAAAGAAGGTTTAAAAGGAAGGTTTAAAATATTAGGTCAAGTAGGTCTCGGAATAATCGTAGGTACAACATTATATTTTAATAATGATGTGACCATTAAGGAAAAACTGCCAATTGCGCAACAGCAAGAATTACTAGCTGAAAACCCTACCATACCACAAGCCAAATTATTTGAAGACGAAATTAAATCAACAAAAACAACCATACCTTTCGTAAAAGGTAATGAGTTTGATTATGCCAGTTTAATAACTTGGATAAGCCCTAGCTTAAAACCATATGCTTGGATAATTTTTATCCTAGCAGCAATTTTTATTATCACTGCAGTTTCTAATGGAGCAAACCTTACAGATGGTATCGATGGACTTGCAGCAGGAACATCAGCAATTATTGTTTTAACTCTTGGAATTTTTGCTTGGGTCTCTGGTAATATCATTTTCTCAGATTACTTAAACATTATGTATATACCTCGCGTTGAGGAAATCACCATATATATCGCTGCATTTGTAGGAGCACTTATTGGATTCTTATGGTATAATACTTATCCAGCTCAAGTGTTTATGGGTGATACAGGAAGTTTAACTATTGGCGGAATTATAGCAGTAATAGCCATTGCAGTTCGTAAGGAATGGCTTATTCCACTGTTATGTGGCATCTTTTTAGCCGAAAATTTATCAGTTGTGCTACAAGTAAGCTATTTCAAGTACACAAAGAAAAAATTTGGTGAGGGAAGACGCATTTTTAAAATGTCGCCTTTACATCACCACTATCAAAAATCAGGATATCACGAAAGCAAAATTGTAACACGATTTTGGATTGTTGGTATTCTGCTAGCCATCCTTTCAATAGTGACATTGAAAATTCGCTAATGAAAAGGCTAGTGATATTAGGAGCAGGAGAAAGTGGTGTTGGAACAGCACTATTGGGAAAGGAAAAAGCATACGATGTGTTTGTTTCTGATAAGGGAAAAATTAAAAAAAAATATAAAGAAGTTCTTATACATAATGAGATTGAATGGGAAGAAGAAAAGCATACAGAATCTAAAATTCTAAATGCCGATGTTGTAATGAAAAGCCCTGGAATTCCAGATAAAGTGGCTTTAGTACAAAAGTTGTTAGCAAATAATATTTTGGTTGTTTCCGAAATTGAATTTGCATCACAATTCACTAAAGCAAATATTATAGGAATAACAGGTAGCAATGGCAAAACAACCACGACCATGTGGACACACCATATACTTAAGCAAGGAGGTTTAAAAGCAGCTATGGGTGGGAATATTGGTGATAGTTTTGCAAAGCAAGTGTTAGACTCAAATTATGAACATTTTGTTTTAGAGTTGAGTAGTTTTCAATTAGATGGAATAAAAACATTTAAACCGCACATTGCCATTATTACAAACATTTCTCCTGATCATTTAGATAGATATGATTACAAGTTTGAAAACTATATCGCTTCAAAATTTAGAATAGCGATGAATCAAACCAAAGAAGATTACTTGATTTATGATGCCGATGATAAAGACATAACAAACTATCTAAAATCACATCCAGTTCAATCAACATTATTGCCATTTTCATTAACAAAGAAATTGGAACAAGGAGCGTATTTTGAAAACAATAACATAAAAATATTAATTTATAATAGCCATATAATTATGCCAACAGCAAACTTAGCTTTAGAGGGAAAGCACAATATTAAAAATGCAATGGCAGCCTCGACGGTTGCACATTTGCTTAAAATTAGAAGTCACACATTACGTGAAAGTCTTGAGAATTTTCAAGGTGCAGAACATCGCTTAGAAAATGTATTGCGTATTAATAAAGTACAATACATAAACGACTCAAAAGCAACTAATGTGAATGCCACATATTTTGCTTTAGAAAGTATGGAAGCGCCAACCGTTTGGATTGTTGGTGGTGTGGATAAAGGCAATGATTATAAGCAGCTTTTTCCATTTGTAAACGAAAAAGTAAAAGCTATTATTTGTTTGGGTGTGGATAATAAAAAACTTTTCGAAACATTTGGTAATATGGTAGAGATAATGGTTGAAACTCAGTTTATGAGCGAAGCATTGAAAATAGCTTATAAAATTGCTGAAGCTGGAGATAATGTCCTTTTGTCTCCAGCTTGTGCAAGTTTTGATTTATTCGAAAATTATGAAGATAGAGGGCGTCAGTTTAAAAATGCAGTAAGAAAATTATAATGCAATTATTGTTTAACAACTTAAAAGGAGATAGGTTAATTTGGGCTATTGCAGCATTACTGGCAATATTCTCATTCCTTCCTGTGTACAGTGCAGCCAGTAATTTGGCGTATATAAGCGGTGATGGAAATACCTTTAATTATTTTGTTAAACATTTTGTGCATTTATTTCTAGGTTTTGCAATTATATATGGTGTACACAAAGTGCCTTATAGATATTTCCGCGGATTATCAATGGTTATGATTCCAGTAGTATTAGTATTGTTGGCTGCTACTATGTTTCAACCAGAAACTTCCGAAAGTTTAACAAATGCAAAGCGCTGGATAAAAGTACCTATAGTTGGTTTTACGTTTCAGCCCTCAACTTTGGCATCTGTAGTTTTGATGGTTTATGTTGCTAGGTATTTATCAAAAATAAAAGATAAAACAGTCACGTTTAAAGAAACAATCTTGCCACTATGGTTACCAGTGTTTTTAGTTTTGGTGTTAATATTGCCAGCTAATTTTTCAACTACAGCTATCATTTTTACAATGGTGATGGCATTGGCATTCTTAGGAGGTTATCCTGTTAAATATTTATTGTTAATTCTATTGTCGGGTGTTGCGGCTTTTGCGCTATTTATTTTGGTTGCCAAAGCATTTCCAGATGCTATGCCAAATCGTATCGATACTTGGGCAAGTAGAATAGAAAATTTTTCAAACGGTGAAGATACTGAGGCTGATTATCAAATAGAGAAAGCAAAAATTGCAATAGCATCAGGATATATAAAAGGAGTTGGTCCAGGAAAAAGTACTCAAAAGAACTTTTTACCACAGTCATCATCCGATTTTATTTTTGCAATTATCATTGAAGAGTATGGTTTAATAGGAGGCTTGTTTTTAATGACACTTTACTTGTTATTGCTGTTTAGAATAGTAATAGCGTCACACAAGGCCGACACTATTTTTGGTAAGCTTTTAGTGATAGGAGTTGGAATTCCAATAGTATTTCAAGCGCTTATAAATATGGCTGTGGCTGTAGAGTTATTTCCAGTTACAGGCCAAACATTGCCATTAATAAGTAGTGGAGGAACTTCTATTTGGATTACCTGTTTGGCAATTGGCATTATACTTAGTGTTAGTGCAAGACGACAAGAAATTAAAGAACAAGAAGAAAGAGAAGATAATCCACTTGAAATTTTAAGTGAGACAATATAATGAGTAACTATAAAATCATATTATCTGGAGGTGGTACAGGAGGACATATTTATCCTGCTATATCCATTGCTAACGAGTTAAAACAGCGTTATCCAAACGCTGAGTTTTTATTTGTTGGAGCAAAAGATAAAATGGAAATGGAAAAAGTACCACAAGCTGGATTTAATATTGAAGGATTGTGGATTTCTGGAATTCAAAGAAAATTGACTTTAAAAAATCTATCATTTCCTTTTAAACTTATTGCTAGTTTATTGAGGTCTCGAAAAATAATTAAACAGTTTAAACCAGATGTAGCTATTGGTACTGGAGGTTTTGCTAGTGGACCATTATTGCAAGTGGCAACTTCAAAGGGTATTCCAAGTTTAATACAAGAGCAGAATTCTTATCCTGGAATTACCAATAAGATACTATCTAAAAAGGCAAATAAAGTGTGTGTTGCTTATGATGGATTAGAACGATTTTTTCCAAAAGATAAGATTGTTAAAACAGGAAATCCTGTGAGACAAGATTTACTCAGTTTAGATAATAAATCTATTGAAGCAAAAGATTTTTTTGGATTAAAGCATAACAAGGTAACATTGCTTGTTTTGGGCGGTAGTTTAGGTGCAAGGAGAATTAATGAATTAATTGTAAAAAAATTAGATTTTTTTCATGAGCAAAATGTGCAAATTATCTGGCAGTGTGGAAAATTATATTATCAAGATTATAAGATTAATGGAGATATTAAAGATGTACAAGTCCATGCTTTTTTAAATAGAATGGATATGGCTTATGCTGCCGCAGATATAATTATTTCTAGAGCAGGAGCAAGTTCCGTGTCAGAATTATGTATTGTTGGGAAACCAGTAATATTTATTCCTTCACCAAATGTAGCCGAGGATCATCAAACAAAAAATGCAAACGCTATTGTTGAAAAAGATGGAGCTATTTTGATTAAAGAAGCAGATTTGGATGTTGATTTTGAAAACAAGTTCAAACTCTTAAATAACTCTAAAGAAAAACAAGAATTACTAAGTAACAATATTAAAAAATTAGCATTAATAAATGCAACTCAGGATATAGCAGACGAAGTAGAAAAACTTTTAGAAAGTAAATGAACTTAAATAGCATACATAATATCTATTTTATTGGCATTGGAGGCATTGGTATGAGTGCGCTTGCTAGATATTTTGTTGCTAGTGGGAAACAAGTTGCTGGCTATGATAAAACACAAACAGAACTTACTAGTGAGTTGGAAACATTAGGAATAGATGTGCATTTTGAAGATAGTTTAGATAATGTATCTAAAAACTTTTTAGACTCCCAAAAAACGCTTGTGGTTTATACGCCAGCAATTCCAAAGGAACATAGTGAGTTAAATTATTTTAGAGATAATAATTTTAAGGTTCTAAAACGCTCGCAAGTATTAGGTTTAATTACTGAGGGTACTTATTGTTTGGCGGTTGCTGGAACTCATGGCAAAACAACCACAACAAGTATTTTAGGTCATTTACTAGCTGAATGTGGTGTAGAAGTAACAGCATTTCTTGGAGGAATTACAGAGAATTATAACTCAAACCTCATTTTAAAAGGTACTAGAGTATCTGTTGTTGAAGCTGATGAATTTGATCGTTCATTTTTGACATTGTCACCAGATTTAGCATGCATTACTTCTATGGATGCAGACCATTTAGATATTTATGGAAAGAAGGAAGCTTTAGATGATTCCTTTAGAGATTTTGCTAAGAAATTAAAACCTAATGGAAAACTATTTGTTAAAAAAGGGTTGCCAATAAATGGAATTACTTATGCAGTAGATGAAGATGCAGACTATTCAGCAATTAATATTAGAATAAAAGACGGAAGCTATGTTTTTGATGTAACAACACCTAGCCAACATATTAAAGATTTTTTATTTAACCTACCAGGTAGACATAATTTGTCGAATGCATTAATAGCACTGGCAATGGCTATAGAATTAGGTTGCGCTCCTTATAGCCTTGCCAGCGCATTAGCATCTTACAAAGGTGTAAAACGTAGGTTTACATATCAAATAAAAACGGAGGAACTTGTATTTATAGATGATTATGCACATCATCCAGAAGAAATTAATGCAGTGTATCAAGCTGTAAGGGAAATGTACCCAAACAAAGAAGTGTTGGTGATTTTTCAGCCACATTTGTTTACTAGGACAAGAGATTTTGTAAACGAATTTGCATCAAGTTTGTCACAATTTGACAGAATTCTATTATTAGAAATTTATCCAGCTAGAGAATTGCCTATTGATGGTGTTAATTCAAATTGGTTATTAAATAAAATTGAAAACCCAAATAAGGCATTAATAAATAAAGAAAATATTGTGTCTGAAATTAAAAAAAGTAATGCACAAGTAATAATTACTCTTGGTGCTGGAGATATTGGAGTAGAAGTTAATAATATTAAAGAACAATTAAGTGTTGCAAGTTAACTGGAATTACATAAAAGGATTGGGTTTAATTGCTTTGGTGAGCTTTGTTTTTGTGTTTTCTTCTTTCAGAAATAATGTAAGAAAAATCACAGAGATAAGGGTGAATTTTCTAGGTGAAAATAATTTATTTATGACCGAAGCATCGGTTAATAAATTGTTAATACAAAATAACGAAGAGCTTCCAAATATGGCTAAAGAAATTTTAGATTTGAATGATATAGAAAGTGCCCTAAAATCTAATCCAATGATCAAAACCGCAGAAGTGCATCTTACTGTTAATGGCGAGGTTCGAGCTGATATTTTACAGCGAAAACCAATAGCTAGAGTAAGTACAAATGCGTCATATTATATAGATGATGAAGGCGCGTTTATGCCTTTATCTGCGTTTCATACAGCTCGTGTACCTTTAGTAACAGGTCATGTTAAAAAAAATAAATTAAGCAATGTGTACATAATTGCTGACAAAATTTTTAATGACCAATTTTTAAAGACTCATGTTGTAGAGATTTATCAAAATGAAGATGAAACATTTGTTTTAAAGACAAGAGCTTTCGATTTTGAAATATGGTTGGGGAATCTAGATAAACTAGATTATAAAATAAGCAATTTAAAAGCATTTTATCAGAAAGCAAAAAAAGATGATATGCTAAGTAAGTATAGTAAAGTGAATTTGCAGTTTGATAATCAAGTTGTTTGCACTAAAAAGTAAATTATGGAGAGTAATAATATATCGGTTGGACTAGATATTGGAACCACAAAGATTGTGGCCATGATTGGGCGTAAAAATGAATATGGAAAAGCAGAAATTCTTGGTATTGGAAAATCTAAGAGTTTGGGAGTTCATAGAGGTGTAGTGAATAATATTACGCAAACAACACAGTCAATTCAGCAAGCAGTGCATGAAGCAGAAGCTGCTTCAGGAATGAAAATTAATGAAGTTACGGTTGGTATTGCAGGACAGCATATTAGAAGTCTTCAGCATAGTGACTATATAACAAGATCAAATTCTGAAGTAGTAATAGACGAAGATGATATAGATAGGTTAATCAATCAAGTGCATAAATTGGTGATGCTTCCAGGAGAAGAAATTATCCATGTATTGCCGCAAGAATATAAAGTTGATGGACAAGCCGAAATAAAAGAACCAATAGGTATGTATGGTGGTAGGCTTGAAGCAAATTTTCATGTAGTTGTTGGTCAAGTATCTTCTATTAGAAATATAGGACGATGTGTTAAAAGTGCAGGATTGGAACTGGAAGGTATCACTTTAGAGCCTTTAGCTTCTGCAAATGCAGTATTAAGCGAAGATGAAAAGGATGCAGGAGTTGCTCTCATAGATATTGGAGGTGGAACAACCGATTTAGCCATTTTTAGAGATGGAATCATTCGACATACAGCAGTCATTCCATTTGGAGGAAATGTTATCACCGAAGATATTAAGGAAGGATGCTCAATCATAGAAAAGCAAGCCGAATTACTAAAAATTAAGTTTGGTTCTGCATGGCCTGGAGAAAATAAAGATAACGAGATTGTCTCTATTCCAGGACTTAGAGGTAGAGAACCAAAAGAAATTACATTAAAAAACCTGTCAAAAATTATTCATGCAAGAGTAGTTGAAATTATTGAACAAGTATATGTTGAAATAAAAAACTATGGTCATGAAGAACAAAAAAAGAAACTAATAGCAGGAATTGTTTTAACAGGAGGTGGAAGTCAAAAAAAACATTTAAAACAGTTGGTAGAATATATCACTGGAATGGATACCAGAATTGGCTATCCAAATGAGCACTTGGCAGGAGAAAGTGATGATGAAGTAACGAGTCCTTTATTTGCGACAGCGGTTGGATTAGTTATGGATGGTCTAAAACGTCAAGAGAAAAAAATAATAGAAAGTGTCGCACAAGCTACCCTTGAAGCTAATGAGGTGATAGATGATAACGAAAAAGAACAAACCATTGAACAACCTAGAAAAGAGCGAAAATCTTTTCTGGATAAATTAACCGAACGCGTTAAAGATTTTTTAGATAACGCTGAGTAAACAAAATAAAATAAACCAGTAAAAACTAATTTTATGAGTAGCAACAAAGACATTGGGAGCATTACATTCGATTTGCCAAAAAATCAATCCAACGTCATTAAAGTAATTGGTGTTGGTGGTGGAGGTAGCAATGCTATCAATCACATGTTCCAACAAGGAATTAAAGGTGTAGATTTTGTAATCTGCAACACAGATGCACAAGCCCTAAACAACAGTGGAGTTCCAAACAAAATTCAATTAGGTGTTAGTCTTACCGAAGGATTAGGAGCAGGAGCAAATCCAGAGATTGGAGAGCAAGCGGCTGTAGAAAGCCTTGAAGATATAAAGCGCATGTTAGATACCAATACAAAAATGGTGTTTATCACTGCTGGAATGGGTGGTGGAACAGGTACAGGAGCTGCACCAATTATTGCAAAAATGGCAAAAGAGCTGGATATTTTAACTGTAGGTATTGTAACGATGCCATTTCAGTTTGAAGGAAAAATTCGTATTGCTCAAGCTCAAAAAGGTATTGAAACACTTCGTGAACATGTAGATTCTTTAGTTGTAATTAACAACAATAAACTAAGAGAAGTTTATGGAAATTTAGGTTTTAAAGCTGGTTTTTCTAAAGCAGATGAAGTGCTGTCAACAGCCTCTAGAGGTATTGCCGAAGTAATTACACATCACTATACACAAAACATCGATTTACGAGATGCTAAAACCGTATTGAGTAATAGTGGAACAGCCATTATGGGCTCTTCTAATGCTTCAGGATCCAATCGTGCTCAAGAAGCGATTATGAAAGCACTGGATTCGCCATTATTAAATGATAATAAAATTACAGGAGCCAAAAACGTATTGTTGCTTATCGTTTCAGGTTCTCAAGAAATCACTATTGATGAAATAGGCGAAATCAATGATCATATTCAAGCCGAAGCTGGTTATGGCGCGAATATTATTATGGGAGTTGGTGAAGACGAAGCATTAGCAGAAGCAATTTCAGTAACCATTATTGCTACAGGTTTTGATGTAGAACAGCAAAATGAGATTTCTAATACAGAAACAAAAAAAGTAATACATTCTTTAGAAGAAGACCAAAGTATGGATCAGGATTTATCTAAGGATAAAGAGCCAGCTATCATTACACCAGATATTATTTTAGAAAAAGAAGTAAAGGAAGAAAAAGTAATACACACATTGGTTGATGAAGACGAAGAGCGTCATGACATGAGCTTGATTCCTACTACCGAAATCATAAAAAATATTAACGTAGTATACGATGAAGTTCTTGCAAATGTAGATGAAGAGCAAGTGCAGGAAGAGCAAATTATGTTAACTTTTGATTTGCCTTTATCTACACAAAAAAAGGAGATAGAGGAAACTGAAACTGTAAGTAAAAAAATCACTTTCGAATTGGATGATGAGGTAAAAGATATGTCTGTAAAAGACTATGTTGAGCTTATCCCTGTAACAGAAGCTAATAAAGATGGCGAAACTAAATATGCACTTGACGATTATATTGTTTTAGAATCTGCCATTAATGAAAAAGAACAAAAACAAGAAGTTGTTTTAGAAATTGAAGAAGAAATAGTTTTTGAAAAGAAAACTATTCAAGAAGAAACAGAGGAAGACTTAGGAGATGAATTGGATCCTATAAATAGCCCAATTTCTCAACTCTTAAAAGAAAGAGCTAATGAGCGTCGTAAAAAAATGAAAGAGTTTAATTATAAATTCAACAATGCAAAAATTGACGATATAGAAAAAGAGCCAGCTTATAAAAGGCAAGGTGTAGACTTAAATGATGTACAACATTCATCAGAGACTAATGCATCTAGAATGTCTATTGGTATGGATGATAACGACGATGTTCAATTAAGAAGTAATAATTCTTTTTTACACGATAATGTAGATTAATTAATAGCGAGAATTTTAGTATTTAACCTAAAACCCTAAAAATTTCCCTCAAGTTTTTAGGGTTTTCTTTTGTTCCTTTCATAAATATCTCTTGCGTACTTTTTTAGTATCTTCGCAGAACTTAAAATAATTATTTATATGAGTTTACAAGATCAAATCATGACTTCTATGAAAGAAGCAATGAAAGCAAAAGACAGAACAGCATTAACAGCATTAAGAGCAGTAAAATCTGCCATTTTAATGGCAAAAACTGAAAGTGGCGCAGCTAGTGAACTTACCGAAGAGCAAGAATTAAAACTACTTCAAAAACAAGTAAAGCAGCGAAAAGATAGTGCTGTCATATTTTTAGAGCAAGGCCGTGAAGATCTTGCAGCACCTGAATTAGCTGAAGCTGAAATTATTGCACAGTTCTTACCGGAAGCAATGAGTGAAGAAAATATAGAGAAAATAGTAATACAAGTAATAGAAAGTACTGGAGCAAATGGTATGAAAGATATGGGGAGAGTCATGGGAGTGGTTAGTAAGCAACTAGCAGGACAAGCCGATGGTAAGACTATATCTACTATTGTTAAGTCAAAATTGATGTAAAATTAGGGCTCCTTAGCTCAATTGAATAGAGCACTGGATTTCGGCTCCAGCGGTTCGGGGTTTGAATCCCTGAGGAGTCACATTATTTAAATTAAAGAGTGCTTTAGGGCGCTCTTTTTTATT
>Ga0316204_10007688_pt1 | contig 15546 bp, 12 predicted proteins | sample 6monrhotite_MG_2_FD_205661 | JGI IMG/M metagenome (GOLD analysis project Ga0316204, IMG submission 205661) | Microbial mat bacterial communities from mineral coupon in-situ incubated in ocean water Damariscotta River, Maine, United States -... | ecosystem: Environmental > Aquatic > Marine >... | reverse complement strand
ATGGAGAGAACTTCAGAGACAGCGACGAAGGAGCGCTGAAGGGCGAGCTGAAGCGCCTTGCGGCGAGGCATCTGACGTCGCAACACCCTCTCGCGTGCGGCGCTGGGACGTCGCGTTCCTCAGAGGTACGTATCCGCAGTTGGCGCGCGCCATGCGGCGCGGTCTGACGGGAGGTGCGGGCTCGATGAGGGGACGACATGACCCTCAAAGATACGCACTCGCAGTTGGCGCGCGCCTACGGGCCAGTCCCCTTCAGCTCCGCGGGTAGCGCGCTCTGAACTCAGTGATCGCCACTGAGCTCAGGCAGAGGAGAAGGGTCACAGCACCTGCAAAGGCCATCGGGTTGGACATGGGGCTCTTCCTTGGAGTCACTCCCTGAACGTATGAGGGGGGCTCACCTTTCACCGTCCAGCCTTTGGCCCCCTTACGAACGTGCGCCTACCACACCCCCCGAGCCGCCTCCAGCTCCCCCAGCGCGATCCCCAGCTCCGCCTCCGCCCGCGTCAGCGCGACCGCCGCCGCATCCCGCGCCTGCCGCGCGGCCAGCAGCGCCGTCTGACTGACGAACCCCTCCCGGTACCCCTCATCGCTCAGCGACGCCGCCTCCCTCGCCGCCTCCAGCGCCGCCCGCCGCGCGTCCAGCGCGCTCAACGCCGCGTCATGCCGGGCCTCAGCGGACACCAACGCCACCCGCAGCGATCGCTCCTGCTCCTCCAACGCCAGCGCCGCGACCCGCTCCCGCGCAGCGGCGATCTGAACCCCCGCCCGGCCCGCGCCGCTGGTGGTCAGCGGCGCGCTCATCTCCAGGCCAGCCGACCACCCCGGACCGCCGCCATCATCAGCGGCGTACCAGGCGGCCACCCCGTTCGCGGAGACCGACGGCAGCAGGCTCACAACGGACTGCCCGCGCAGCGCCGCCGCCTCGGACAGCGCCGCCTCGGCGGCCTGAAGCGCGGGGTGCGCGGCCGGACCGTCCACCGGCTCACTCCAGGCGGGGCCCAGGAGCTCACAGGGCGCGCCCACCTCCCCCCGGAGCAGCGCCATCAGCTCGGCGCAGCGGGCCTGGGCTGTCCAGGACGCCGCCAGCCGATCCGCCTCCCGGGCGGTCATCTCCGAGCGGGCCAGGGACTCGTCCACGGGGCGGCGCAGGCCAGCCGCGACGAGCTCGCTCACCGCGGACAGGTTGTCCCGGGCGTTCTCGGTTGCGCTGACGAGGGCGTCCTCCTGTCGCTGGGCCGCCAGCGTCGCCGCGAAGGCCGCCGTCGCGTCGCGTCGGGCCTCGACCATCGCCCAGCGCACCATGGCCTCCTGCCCCACGGCGCCGCGCCGGGCGGCCCGCGCCGCCGCCCAGTCCGCGGGCGAGAGCAGCGCCCAGCTCCCCTGCGCGCCGAGGCCGAGCTGCGTGGTGACCGGGCGCTCGAAGCCGAAGGCCGTGAAGCCCGCGCCGGTGCTGGCGGAGGCGAAGCCGGTGACGGACGGCAGCGCGCCGGCTGTGGCTGCCCAGGCGTCGGCGCTGGCGGCGTCGGCCAGCGCCCGGGCCCGCTCGACGGCGACGGCCTGCTCGCTGGCGACGGCGCGTGCCTCGGTGAGGGTGAGCGGCGCCGCGTGCGGGAGGCCGAGGCTGAACAGGAGACCGAGCGCGCTGATCACGAGGCACCCCGCAGTCGCCAGACGAGCCCGAAGAGCGAGGGCACCACGAAGAGCGACAGCGCCGTGGACAGGGCCAGCCCGCCCAGCACGATGGCGCCGACCCCTCGGTACAGCTCGCTGCCGGAGCCCGGGAAGAGCACCAGCGGCAGCAGGCCAGCGAGGGAGGTCAGCGAGGCCATGAAGATGGGCCGCACCCGGCCGCCGACCGCCGCCGAGGTGGCCTCCGCCAGCGCCGCGCCTTCGCGGAGCCGCGCCAGCGCACCGTCCACGATGAGGATGGCGTTGTTGACGACCACGCCGATGAGGATGACGAAGCCCAGCGCCGTCATCATGTCCAGCGGCTGCGGTCCCAGCGCGGCGTCCACCGCCCGCAGCCCCAGCACCCCGCCGGCGCCGGCCAGGGGCACGGTCACCAGGATCACCAGCGGGGCCAGGAAGTCCTCGAACAGCCCCGCCATCAGCAGGAAGCTGATGATGAAGGCCAGCAGCAGGATGCCGCCCATCCGGGCCTGGGCCTCGTCCAGCTTGCCGGCCGCTCCGCTCAGGTAGATGTCGACCCCGTCAGGCAGGACAACCTCCGGCAGCACAGTGCCTCGAATGAGGTCCATGGCGGTCTCCAGCGGCATCTCCGCCGCCGGTGAGATCTCCAGGGTGATGGCCCGCTGGCGCTCGACCCGGCGGATGGTGGCGGGCGAGAGGGTCTCCACGGCCTCGGCCACGGTGGAGAGCGGAACGACCCGGCCCGTCGGCGTGGCCATGGGCATCGCCAGCAGCGTCAGCGGCGAGGTGACCTGGGGCTCGGCGCGGATCACCACGTCGAGCTGCGGCTCGCCCTCGGGGCCCAGCTCCCCCACGATGCGCCCGTCCACGAAGGCGTCGACGGCGACCCCGACGTCTCGCGCGCTCAGGCCCAGCGGCTGCGAGAGCTCCCGCCTGGGCAGCACCCGCAGCTCCGGTCCGCCGGGATCCAGGGACGGCTGCGGTCGGATCCGGGCGCCGGGCAGGGCCTCGCTGAGCGCGCTCATCAGGACGCCGCCGGCCTCGATCAGCGTGGCGGTGTCCGCCCCGGCGATCTCCAACTCCACGCCCCGGCCGCTGGAGAGGCTGCGGCCGAAGAGGCTCGCCTGGCTCGCGAAGCCGAGCACGCCGGGCACGTCCCGCAGCACCCCGTTGATGAAGCCCACGACCGGGCCGATCTGATCGTCGGTCGCGCCCGAGGCGCCCATGAAGCCCTGGCCGGGGAGCGCGGCGAAGAAGGTGCGCCCGATGGCGGGATCGCTGCCGCCGTTCTCCGCGAGGTGGGGCACGATGCGGTCCTGGACCTGCTGGCCGATGGCGTACATCTCCTCGACGCCGTAGCCCGTGGGCGGCACCACCACCGCGAACATGAAGTTGCGGTTGCCGGTGGGCAGGTACTCCATGGGCGGCAGCAGCGCGGCGGTCACGCCCAGCGCCGCCGCGACCGCCCCGACGGTGACCAGCAGGCTGCGCGCCGGCGAGGCGACGAGCCCGCGGACGGCGTCGACGATCCAGACCTTCGCGCGCTCGGAGCGCGAGCTGCTCGCGATCGGCGTGGGCTCGCCGCGCAGCAGCCGCGCCGAGAAGCTCGGGATCACCAGCACCGACACCACCAGGCTCAGGAGCACGGCCACCGTGATGGCGACGGCCACGTCCCGCAGCAGCTCTCCGACCTCGTCCTGCCAGGCGATGATGGGGATGAAGACGGCGGCGGTCGTCAGGGTGGACGCGACGATCGCCCCCCAGACCTCGCGGGCGCCCTCCAGCGCGGCCTCGGCCGGCGACCTGCCGCGCCGCCGCCAGGTGTCGATGTTCTCCAGCACGACGATGGCGTTGTCGATCACCATGCCCACCGCGAAGGCCATGCCCGCGAGCGACACCACGTTCACCGTGCGGCCCAGCGCGCTCATGCCCAGCACGGTGCCCACCACACAGACGGGGATGGCGGTGGCCACGACCGCCGAGGCCGAGAGGCTTCGCAGGAACAGCAGCAGCACCCCCACCGCCAGCGCGCCGCCGATCAGCAGGTTGTTGCGGACCAGGTTCAGGGCGCCGCGGATGTAGCCGCGCTGATCGCTGACGACGTCGATGCGCAGGCCGCGCGGCGCCATCACCTCCCGGTCCAGGCGCTCGGTCTCGGCGAGCAGCGCCTCGGTGACCTCCAGCACGTTGCTGCCGCTCTCCCGATCGAAGAGCATGGCCATGGCGTCTTCGCCGTTGGAGAGCACGTGCCGGTCGGGGGCGCGGAGCCCCACCACGACCTCGGCCACGTCCCCGACGCGCACGACGGCGCCGTCCGCTTCCACCCGCAGCACGGCGCGCTCCAGCAGCGCGGGCTCGTCTGGCGCGACCTCCGTGCGGACCACATAGCGCCGCTTTCCGAGCTCCAGGTTGCCCCCGGAGACGTCCGTGAGCTCGGCCTGCACGCCGGAGACCAGCTCGCCGACGCTCACCCCCCGGGCGGCCAGCGCCTCGGGATCAAAGCGCACCTGGATCTCCGTGTCCCGGCCGCCGAAGAAGCGCACGCCGGCGATCCCCTGGATGCGCTCGTAGCGCGGGATGACGTTGTCCTCGACCCAGGTGCGGGCGGCGTCCACGTCGCGGCCGTCCCGGCTGCGGATGACCAGCACGGCCAGGGGCGGCCCGGCGCTGCCGGCGGTGGCGATCACCGGCGAGCGGGCCGCCGCCGGGTAGTCAGGCACCTGGCCCAGGCTGTTGGAGACCCGCACCAGCGCCTCGTCCAGCGAGGTGCCGACCTCGAACTCCATGGTGAGGGAGCCCTGGCCGTTGCTGGCCTGGCCCGTCATGCGCTCCAGCCCGACGATCGACTTCAGCGCCTCCTCCTGCTCCAGCAGGATCTCCCGCTCCACCTCGCTGGGCGCGGCGCCGGGCCAGACCGTCGTGATGGTGATCTGCGGCACGGAGACGTCGGGGGTGAGCTGGATGGGCAGCCCCTGGAGCGAGAGCACCCCGAAGAGCAGCACCAGCAGCACACCGACGAGGACACCGACGGGGCGGTCGATCGCGAGCTTGATCATTGTCCCGCGCCCTCCAGGCGCACCGCTTGTCCATCACGGACCCGCTCGTTGCCGCGAGTAATGACCCGGTCGCCGACGCTCAGTCCCTCACCGATGATGAGCGCCAGCGCGTCGGTCGTCGCCAGCACCTCGACCTCGATTGCGGCGGCGGTGCCGTCGGTGACGGTCAGCACCCGGGAGGTCTGGGGATCGAGCAGCAGCGCGTCCCGGGGGACGGTGACGCCCACGCCGCGCCAGGTCACCGGCAGCTGCACCTCCACGGCCTGCCCGTGGCTCAGGGCGAGCCCGTCCGCCGGCTGGATGCGGATGAGCGCCGTGCGGGTCTCCGGGTCGAGCGTGGGGACCACCCGCTCGATGCTCCCCGCGGCGCCGTCGAGGCTCACCGCGTCCCCCTCGGACAGCCTGCCCGCCAGGCTCCGCGGCACCCGCGCGCGCACCTCCACCCCCGCGGCGATCAGGTCGAGCACCGGCTGGCCCGCGCTCACCCAGTCGCCGGGATCCACCGCGCGCCCGGTGATGACGCCGTCGAAGGGGGCCCGGACCCGATGCAGGGCCAGCGCGGCCCCGGCCTCGGCTGCGGCGGCGTTCAGCGCGGCGAGGCGCGCCTCCGCCACGGTCACCGCCGAGCGGGCGTCCGCCAGCTCCTCCTCGGCGAGCACGCCCTCGCGCACCCGCTGACGCCGCTCCAGCGCGCCCTTGAGCCGCTCCAGCTCAGCCCGCGCCTCGGCGGCTGAGGCCTGCGCGCTCCCGAGCCGCGCCCCGGCGAGGGCGGCGTCCACCTCCAGCAGCAGCGCGCCGGCGTCCACGGTGTCGCCCTCTCTGACGGCCACCCGCGTCACCGAGCCCGCCGCCCCGGCGGCCAATTCAGCGGCGCCCAGCGCGCGCACTTCCCCCATGGTCGTCCAGGACTCGTCCAGCTCACCTGGGCCGACCTCGGCGACGCGCACCAGCGTGGGGGGAGGGCCGTTGTCACCGGCGGGCTGGACGTCGCCTGCGCAAGCGATGAGGAGGAGCAGCATTGGAGGTCCGGGCAGGCGTCAGGCGCGGGGTTTATCGGGGCCGCCGCGCGCCGTCTCGCGATCCGCGCCGCTATAGTCCGGTCGTCATTGCCACGGGGGGCGCTCGGTGCAGGCGCTCGACGGTCGCTACCCGGCTCGGGCCGGGAATCGGGTCGAACTCCACATCGGTGAGCTGGCGTTCTATCAGGCGCTCGAAGCCGCCGCGGCGGCCGCGCGGGGCAGCGTCTGGCTGGCGGTGAACTTCCTGCACCCGGAGTTCCGCTTCCCCAGCGGGCGGAGCCTCTGGGACTGGCTGGAGGCGCTGTCGGCGTCGGGCCTGGACATACGAGTGCTCTTCTGGCGCAACCCGGCCTTCTCGGACTCGCCCCGCATCTTCCATGGCACCCCCGGGCAGCTCGAGCTGCTGAGAGGGCGTCGCGGCGGCTGGATGGCCCGCTGGGACAGCTCCCCGGCTCATGACGTGGCCGCACTGAGCCCCATCCTTCGCCAGCACGCACCGCGTGGCGCGCCAACAGCGAAGCGCCCCCCGTTGCGGATCCAGTCGCCCCCTCGCTGAGCCCCCACCCTCCACCAGCACGCGCCGCATTCCCACCAACTGCGAAGAGGCCCCGCTGAGGAACGTGACATCCCAGCGGCTCACACCAGAGGGTGTTGCGACGTCAGATGCCTCGCCGCAAGGCGCGTCCGGTCGACCTTCAGCGCTCCTGAGTCGCTGCTTCTGAAGCCCTCCCCATCTCTTCTGGCGGCTCGCGCCGCGAGGGGGCGAGCCCCCTGTGACCCCCGCCTTCCGTCAGCACGCGCCGCATGGCGCGCGCCAACTGCGAAGAGGTACCTTTGAGGAACGCGACGTCCCAGCGCCCCACGCGAGAGGGTGTTGCGACGTCAGATGCCTCGCCGCAAGGCGACATCAGGAGGCAAGACCTTGCGAACACGTGGACGGTTTTCGACGGAGACCAGGTGTTGTTGTTCCGGACGAATCCAGTAAAACCGGCCAGGTTTCGCAATGGATGCAAACCCAAGTGGGCATGCCAGACGACCCGAGAGTCACTGCACAGGGGAGTGAAAGGCGACGAGGAGGAACGACGAGACTTGCCTGAGAGGGGAAGCGCAGGTTCCCCTTTAGAGACAACGCTGGTTGGTAGCCGCGAATCCGTCAAAGTGGCCAAGAACCCGCACTAACGTTCACGAACCATGCGGCAGCCGCGCTCACGCTGAGTCCCACGAACCATGCGGCAGCCGATCGCACAGTGAGCTTCACAATCCATGCGGCAGCCGAGCCCCCGGTAACCTCCACGATCCATGCGGCAGCCCAACCCCGCCCGGGCCCAATCCCACCGAGCCCATGCCCACCGAGCCCACGCCCACCGAGCCCATGCCCACCGAGCCCATGCCCACCGAGCCCAGGTCCGCCGAGCCCAGGTCCGCCGGACCGAACGCTCGGGGCTACGGAACCGCGGATGTCTGCGGGCTTGTGGGGGCACGGGTGGGGCTGCCGCATGGATCGTGAAAGTCAGTGGTTGTGCGGCTGCCGCATGGATCGTGACGGTTAGTGCGGGCTTTTGGCCACTTTGACGGATTCGCCGCTGCCAACCAGCGTTGTCTCCAGAGGGGAACCTGCGCTTCCCCTCTCAGGCAAGTCTCCTCGTCGCAAGCTCCTCGTCGTCGCCTTTCACACCCCTGTGCAGTGACTCTCGGGTCGTCTGGCATGCCCACTTGGGTTTGCATCCATTGCGAAACCTGGCCGGTTTTACTGGATTGGTCCGGAACAACAACACCTGGTCTCCGTCGAAAACCGTCCACGTGTTCGCAAGGTCTTGCCTCCTGATGTCGCCTTGCGGCGAGGCATCTGACGTCGCAACACCCTCTCGTGTGAGGCGCTGGGACGTTGCGTTCCTCAACGGTACGCATTCGATGTTGGCGCGCGCCGTGCGGCGCGTGCTGACGGAAGGTGCGGGCTTATCGAGAGGGTGGGGATGCGGCGCGTGCTGGCGGATGGTGGGGACTTAGCGAGAGGGTGGGGAGGCGGTGCGGACTGGCGGAAAGGTGAAGACCTCAGTGAGGGGGACGTCATGAGCCGGAGTTGTTCCTGGGGGTGATGCGTTCCCACTGGCGGGGGCGTGGGGAGCGGGGGAGGCGGGATTCGTGTGCACACTACGACTTGATGGTGGCGGACAACGTGCGGCGTTTGAAGGTCAGTGAGCACGCCGCGCGACTGGTGTGGGGTACCCTTCACTGAGGGAGGTCAGGTCATGACAGCGGATGTGAGGCGCCTCATCGAGCGCTGCTTTCAGAGCGGGGATCGGCTGTACATCGGCGAGGCGATCTCCGCCGCCGGGATCGCCAGGGCGCTGGCGCTCCATGGCGCCGCGCTGGAGCGCGACGAGGTGCCGCTGCTGATCTACGACGACACCCTCTTCGGAGACAGCAGCGACGGCTTCGTGGTGACGGCGAAGCGACTGTGTTGGAAGAACCTGATGGAGCACCCACGACAGCTCCGCTGGTGTGACTTCGAGGCCGATGAGGTGCGGGCGCGTGACGGCGACGTACAGATCGGCGAGCACCTCGTACAGATCCACGCCGAGGACGTGCGCGCGCAGCTCACGGCGTTTCTGAGCGCGGCGGCGGCGGGGGAGCGGGCCGAGCAGGGCTACTTCTCCCCGCGGGCGATCGTGCGGCTGGCGCAGAAGCACATGGCCGCCAACACCGACGTCTTCTACACGCCGAGCATCCCCGCGCGGAAGCTCCAGAAGGCGGCGGGGGTGCACGGGCTGCGCACTGATGACGTGCTGGTGCTGTACGACGACACGCTCTTCGGCAGCGCCGAGGACGGCTTCGTGTTCAGCCAGAAGGGGCTGCACTGGAAGAACTTCACGGAGTCACCGAGCGCCGTCACCTGGCGGGACATCGACGTGCGGGAGGTGGCCGAGAGCGAGGGCGGCTACGCGCTGGCTGAGCTGGAGATCTGCATCGCCCAGGCCAATAAGTACGGGGCGGGCGCGGCGGCGGCCGTGCGGGCCATCACCTGGCTCGCCCAAGAGGGAGACACCGCGCGGTACATCGAGCTCACGCCGGAGGCGCCGCCGACCCCAGAGGGGGTGGAGCGCTGTCCCTACTGCCGCGTGAAGAACCCGACCCGGGCGACCTACTGCCAGGGCTGCGGGGCTCCAGTCTGATCCACGAGCCTGCGCTCGCTCAGCTGGCGGCCCTGGTGGGAGCGTTCGCGGTGACCAGGAACACCGGGTAGCTGCGGTCTCCCTTCTGCACCTCAGTCGCCGTCACGAACTCAACGTCCTCGAAGCCAGCCTGGACCATCAACGCGCCGAGGGCGTCGCGGTCGAAGCCCTCATGGAAGACGCCTTCAATCCCTGGGGGGTGGAAGGAGCCGTCCTCAGCGTCGAGGTCGGCGAGGGCCACCCGACCGCCGGGGCGGAGGTGCTCCGCCAGGGCGCGGAGCAGCGCGGCGGTGTCCTGGACGTGGTGCATCGCCATGGCGCTGACCACGAGGTCGACCTGCTCGTCCAGGGGCTGCTGGAGGATGTCCTGGCAGCGCACGGACACCTTGTCCTTCAGCGCCTCCTTGGCCGCGAGCTGATCGAGCATGGCCTGGGAGACATCCACGGCGAGGATGCGGCCCACCGAGGGAGCGAGCTTGCCGCCGATGAGGCCCGTGCCCGCGCCGAAGTCCATGACGGTGAGTTCCGGGGACAGCGGGACGTGGGCCTGGATGGCGTTGAACACACCCTCGGAGATCTGGGCGGGGACGGGGCGGGTGTCCCACTCAGCGGCCTTGTCCTGGAAGAGATCAGCCATTGTGACTCCTGGTGCTGGAGGTAGCGAAGCGCTCGAAGTGCTGACCATCAGGGTAACTGACGGCCATGCGCCGTGCGGCGCCCTCCCGCATGCGCTGGAGGTTCGGCGTTGTAGACTGCTCCCATGATCTGCGCCCGGTGTGACAAGGAGACCCTCGAGACCCCCTGCACCGCCTGCGGGGGTGACCCGGATCTGGACGGCCGCTACCGACTGCTGAGTACGCTGGGGGCGGGCGCGGCGGGGACCACCTGGCGGGCGCTGCGCCTGAGCGACGGGGCCGCCGTGGCGCTCAAGGAGACCCCGCTGGGCCGAGGCGTCTCGCCAAAAGCGCGGGCGCTGCTGCTGCGCGAGGCGAGCGTGCTGCGGCAGCTCAAGCACCCGCAGATCCCACGGTATGTCGATGACTTCATCATCAGCGAGGGGCGGCACAGCTCGGTGGTGCTGGTCCAGGAGCTGGTGGAGGGCCAGGATCTCGGCGCCGAGCTGGCGTCGCGGCGCTACAGCGAGGACGAGGTGCTCGATGCCCTCGCGGGCCTGCTCCCGGTCCTGGTCTACCTCCACGGGCTGTCCCCCCCGGTGATCCACCGCGATCTGAAGCCGCGCAACGTGATGCGGCGGCCAGATGGCTCCCTGGCCCTGATCGACTTTGGCGCGGTGCGCGACGCCATCGCGGACCCGGATCTGGGAGGCAGCACCGTCGCGGGCACCTTCGGCTATATGGCGCCCGAGCAGTTCGCCGGGGACGCGTCGCCCGCGACAGACCTCTATGGGCTGGGCGCGCTGGCGGTGGCGCTCCTGACCCGCAAGGAGCCCAGGACCATGGTGAGCGGCGGCGCGCTTCGCTGGACCGCGCACGCCACTCCGAGCCCTGCTGTGCGGCAGCTCCTCGAGCGCGCGCTCGACGCCGATCCGCGGCGGCGGCCCGACAGCGCCGCCGCGCTCCTGGCGGAGATCCGGGCGCTGCGCGCCAGCCCGATCCCCCGGACGCAGGCCGCGCCCCGGGCGCGCGCCAGCCCGATGACGCTGGCAGCGGCGCTGGCCGCCCTGGAGGAGGCGCCCACCGCGAAGGTGGCGGAGCCCTTGAGGGCCTCCCCGCTGCGTCCCGAGGCGTTGCCCCAGCTCCCGCTGCACGCCGCCGACGCATCTCTGGCAGGCGCCGGGCAGAAGCCCCGGCTCGGCCCGGTGTTGGCGCTTGGTGGGTTCAGCTTCGTCATCGCGGCTGCGTTGGGGGTGCTGGTCGCGTTCGTCCCCGACGCGGAGCCGATCACGCCGCAGCCGAACCCGATCGCCGCGGTCCTGCCGGCGCCTGTCGCCACCCCGGCCTGCGCCGTCACCACCCACCAGACCCAGGTGGCTGTGCCTTCGGGCACCTCCCGCTACCAGATCCTCGGCACGTCTGACGACGGCAGCCGGATGGCGATGATCGTGGGACGGGCGCTGGACGGCCGGGGGCAGCTGATTGTCTACGAGGCCGGGGCTCGCGAGTCCCTCAAGACCGTCACCGCCAACCCGGAGCTGGTGGCGGAGGGCTGGGAGGCGCTGGTGGATGGGCTGGTGACGGACAACGCAGGGGGGCTGGCGTCACTGGGCATTGTGCTGGACCAGCAGCCCACCGCCGTGAGCTGGTGTCAGGACAGCGGGGGCGTGCTCATCGAGGGGGAGGCGTTCTCCTACCAGACCTTCTCGGAGTCCTGCGGCTTGAGCGGTGGCTACAACACCTCCTACTCGCTCTGCCCGGCCGGCGCCGAGGAGCTGGGCGGCTGCGTGGTCCCGCCGAAGCTGACCATCGGCTGCTGGGAGGATGCGCCGGCGCTGGTGGACATCTACACCGCCGGGGACACGATCTGGACTGTCGCCGAGCGGCCGAACGGCGCGACGCTGCCGCGCTTCGCCGCAGGGCTCACACGCTGAAGAGCAGCGTGCTCCTGGAGTTGAGCGGTTAGTCAGCAATCCATGAGATATGAACCGCCCATGTTCCGGCCGCCCTCCGAGGCGCGCAGCTATATCTTGCAGGCCACCATCGGCTGCTCCTGGAACAACTGCACCTACTGCCACATGTACCGCAGCAAGGCCTTCCGGGTGCGCCCGCTGGCGGAGAGCCTCGCCGACATCGCCGCCGCGTCCAGGGCGTACGGCGCCCGGGTGGAGAAGGTCTTCGTGGCCGACGGCGACGCCCTCATCATGGACATGGCCCACTGGGAGGCCATCCTCAGCGCCTGCCGCGCGGCCTTCCCGCGCCTGCGGCAGGTGAGCTGCTACGCCATGGCCTCCAACATCCTGGAGAAGACCCCCGACCAGCTCCAGCGCCTGCGCGAGCAGGGCCTGAGCCTCGTCTACATCGGCCCCGAGTCCGGCGACGAGGTCACCATGCGCCGCCTCGCCAAGCAGCCCCGCCCCCCCGGCGCGGACCGCGACAGCGACTACCTCTTCGACGCCCACGTCGCCGCCGCCCAGCGCGCGAAGGCCGCCGGCGTCAAGACCTCCGCCATCTTCCTCCTGGGCGCGGGCGGCACCGAGCGCAGCGACGCCCACGCCGAGGGCTCCGCGCGCCTCGCGACCGCGATGGACCCGAACTACCTCGCGGCGCTGACGCTGACCGTCGTGCCCGGCACCCCGCTCTCCAAGACCATGGACCGGCTCGGCTGGGAGCTGCCGGACATCTACGGCCTGCTCGGTGAGCTGCGCACCTTCGTGGACCGCGCCATGCCCACCGACGCCATGTTCCGCACCAACCACGCCTCCAACTACCTGCCGCTGGGCGGTCGCCTCCCCGACGACGCCGCCCGGATCACCCACACCATCGATCTCGCGCTGGACGGCCACATCCCCCTCCGCCCCGAGCACACCCGGGGGCTGTAGGGGAGGGGGAGCGGCTCAGTCAGGCGCCGTCCTTCAGCAGCACCTCGACGATGGTGTAGGAGGCCTGCATGGCGCCGTTGACGGTCGCCCACCAGCCGTAGGACATGGCCTCGCCGGAGAAGTAGATCCGGGCGTCGACGGGCTCCCGCAGCGCCGTGATGGTCTCCTGCTCGCCGAGGGGGTGGTCATACGAGTAGGCGCCGCGGATGTAGGGCTCCTTGGACCAGTTCTGGACCACGTGCTGCTTGTAGGCCGGCGTGGCGCGGCCCTCGAACATCTCGTCCAGCTCACCGAGCAGCCGATCGACGACAGCCTGGTCGGAGCCCAGCTCGGTGTAGGCCGTGGCCTCGGGGCCGACGCAGAAGAGCCCCAGGATGTGGCGGTCGCTGTCCTTTCGGAAGGCCGCGTCGTAGATGACCTTCTCCTGCGCCTCGTAGCTGAGCGGCGGCCCCACCAGCGTCACGTCCGGGTAGAAGCGCTCCGAGAACTCGATGAACACCTTGATGCCGTCGGGCATCTCCACGCTGTTGATGGCTCGGGTCTTCTCCTGCGGCAGCGGCGGTGAGAAGTCGATGATGCCGCGCTGGAGGACCGCCAGCGGCGCGGTGACCAGCACCCTGTCCGCCTCGTAGGTGTTCCCGTCGGTGTCCGTGAGGACCGCCCGCTCGCCGGTGTAGTCGACGGCGACGATCGGGGTGTCGTACTGGATGTGCTCCGCGATCGACGGCACGATCCAGGACGCCAGGAAGTCGTACCAGGTCGTGCGCTTGAACTTGTACTCGCTGTAGTAGTTGGCCCCCCAGTTGTACGAGGTCAGGCGGCCGTTGTGCCAGACGGAGGCGGTGTCGGGGCTGTAGGGGATGACGTCGATCGCGCCATCGACGGATGGGTCGTCGATCAGCTCGGCGAGCACGGATGGGTCGTCATGGATCCACTCCGCGCCCAGATCGATGGGGAAGTCCGCGAAGCCCTCGGAGCGCTTGACCCGCCCCCCGAAGTCCGCGCTGGCTTCCAGGATCCGGAAGGGGACGCCGTAGCGCTCCAGGATGTAGCCGGCGGCGAGTCCGGCGGCGCCGGCGCCGATGATCAGCACCTCGCCCGTGAAGTTGACCTCGAAGTCCCAGTAGAGGCCCTCGCCGTCATCGCAGCCCGACAGCAGCGCCGTGAGGAAGGGGGCGGCGGCTCCCAGAGAGGCCAGCTGCGTGAGCAGCTCCCGCCGGCTCAGGGAGGTGGACGGCGGGCTCATCGTCGGCCTCCGAAGCGCGCGCCGAGCTCGACGGCGAAGAAGTCGGAGTCCTCGACGGACGGCGAGACCTTGCGGCCGTAGGACAGCTTGCCGAACCAGCTCTGGCGGGAGCGCTGCCCCCAGCCGAGCTCGTAGTTCACCGTGGGCAGGTAGTAGTGGCGGAGCTCGCGCTCGGCGGTCGCCTCGCCGCTGGCCAGATCGATGGACTCGCTGGTGACCTGAGCGGCCGCGAGGTAGCCGCTGCCGATGGACCAGGCGGTGTGGGTCAGGCGACCGTCCCTGTCGCGCCAGAGACCGATATCGGCGTTGAGCATACCGCTCAGGTGGTTCCACGGGCGGGTGAAGATGGACGCGGATGGGCTGATGAAGAGCCGCCCACCGTCGCCCCGTCTGTGTCGGGAGGCGAGCCGAACGCCGGGCTGTACCCCGTAGGGGGTGTAGTACCCCAGGGTAAAGTCGGGGCCTGTTGGTGGGGCCTCCGCGCGGGCGGGCGAGAAGAGGAGGGCGCTCAACAGCGGGGTGAGGAACATGTCGGTCTCCATGGGAACGGGCTGCTGATACAGGCGTACTCCCGCTGACGACGGTCAACGGGGCAGGCTGGTTCGGCGTGTGGTAGCGTCCTGAACATGTCCGACGAACCGGAAGATGGGAGGGGCGCAGGCCGGGTGAAGAAGGGGGCTTCGTTGCTCTGGGCGCTGCTGATCTCCGCGCTGGTGATCGGCACCATGGCCGCGATCGCCGGTCCTAAGTTCCTGGCAGTGCAGCAGCGGACCGCCCCGGCCGACGGGGAGTGAACCTCTCACAGTCGCTCCTGGAGCTGGCGCTGGGGGCGGCCGCCCTCGCCGCCATCTTCGTCCCGCTGGAGCGCTGCTTTACGGCGCGTCGCCAGCCGCACCTGCGGGAGGGGTGGCGGACTGATGCCGCCTTCTTTGTCGCTCAGTACCTCGCCTTTGCGGGGCTGTTCTCGGCCTTCAACCGCGCGCTGATCGAGGGCGTCGGGGCGCTGGGGCCCGCGCCGTTGACGGTGGCGGTCGCGGCGCTGCCGCTCGCTGGTCAGGCGGTCCTGGTGGTTGTGGCGGGTGACCTCGGGCTGTATTGGGGGCACCGGTTGGCGCATCGGATCCCGATCCTCTGGCGTTTTCATGCGGTTCATCACAGCGCCACGCGGCTGGACTGGCTGGCGGCACACCGTGAGCACCCGCTGGATGGGCTCTACAGTCAGTTCTTCCTCACTGTTCCCGCCGCGGTCCTTGGGGTGGAGCCTGGGTTGATCATGCCGTTGTTGGTCTCTCGTGGTCTGTGGGCGGTGCTGATTCACAGCAACGTGCGGCTGCCGGTCGGGCCGCTGGGGTTGCTGCTAGGTGACCCGATCCTGCATCGATGGCACCACGCGCGGGTCGAGCGCTGTGTGCACAACTTTGCCAACCTCGCTCCGTACCTCGACTGGATCTTCGGCACCCACCACCGCCCCGCGAACGAGCGGTATGAGCTGGGCATCTCGGAACACACCCCGGCGGGCTTCGTGGGCTACCTCGCGGGGGTGAGGGCGTCTGTGCGGGAGGAAGGATGTGGTGAAGGTGAGGCTGGAGGCGTGCCAACTGCGACTTGTACCTCTGAGGATCAAGCCGTCCCCTCTCGCTGAGCCCGCACCTTCCTCCTCTATTCAGAGCGACTGCTTCACAGCGACTCCAGCGGCTTGCACGCGCCGCACGGCGCGCGCCAACTGCGAAGAGGCCCCGCTGAGGAACGCGACGTCCCAGCGCCCCACGCGAGAGGGTGTTGCGACGTCAGATGCCTCGCCGCAAGGCGCTTCAGCTCGCCCTTCAGCGCTCCTTCTGAAGCCCTCCCCATGTCTCCTGGCGGCTTGCGCCGCGAGGGGGCATCCCCCCCTGTGCCCCCCCCTGTG
>Ga0316204_10007687_pt1 | contig 15548 bp, 15 predicted proteins | sample 6monrhotite_MG_2_FD_205661 | JGI IMG/M metagenome (GOLD analysis project Ga0316204, IMG submission 205661) | Microbial mat bacterial communities from mineral coupon in-situ incubated in ocean water Damariscotta River, Maine, United States -... | ecosystem: Environmental > Aquatic > Marine >... | reverse complement strand
CTCGTCACTGTTATCGACAAAAATTACGGGTGCGTTCAATTCGGATTCCAGAATGAACGATAGACATCGCCGAAAAAAATCGGGACGAGATCTACTGGGGATGACAATGGTGCAATCAAGCATAGTTATAATAAGCGTCTCTTCATAAGCCGGATTTTGATGCTGTGCGAGCCGTGTGCGAGGTGCTGCAATGGGGGCTCCTTAACCAATTTCAATCCAGCCCGGGATGGGCTGTAAGGGGCTGCGGTGGATGGTGTATTTGTCCAACCCAAAAACTTCTTTGAGGGCAAGCGTTGGGCCAGGCATGGTTGACCAATTCATCTCGTCAAAGCCGATGATCGTTCCCTTTGTGATGTGGGGCAATATCGCCTCAAGCGCAGCTTTGGTCGGTTCGTAGATGTCCATGTCAAAATAGGCGAACGCAATAATGGTTTGCGGGTTTCTTTCAAGGTATTGAGGTAGCGTGTCGCGAACGTCCCCGGGAACCAATTCGAACTTCTTCATGTGAGGCAGAGGGCAGACGTCCTCCATGCAAGTAAGGACCTGCTCAAGGTGCTCAACGTAGTTCGGGGCCGTGTCGTAGGCGCCTTCTTGAATATTTCCGTCCTCTCCATCCTTCGCCGAAATGCCGCGAAGTCCCTCAAATGTATCAAAGCCAACGATTTTGCGGTTATGATTATAGGGCTCATAAATACCGCGTAACGCCGTCATGACGCTCAAATTTTTCCCCCACCGGCATCCAAATTCCATGACAACGCCGTGAACGTTAATAATTTTCTCATAGAGTTCTTTGAAAAACAGGATACGCATCAGATCGCCCCGGCCCATGTACAACGGCAGTATCTCGTTCAGGCTGTCCCCTGCGGGAGAGTCTTGAAAGAGTTCCTTGAGCTGGGCGTAAGTTTTTTTTTCCACTTCCGCGGAAAAGGGGGCGTTCGATGGCTTTCTGCGCGTCATAGACGTGATCCTTAGATGACCGTGTTGAAATTGTTAAGGGGCGGAGTGCTGGCCGACAGAGGGAGCTACAGTGTTATCGAAGGCCATTTTTTCTATGCGCTCGAGCAACTCGACGACATGAACGCCCAGATCAATTTCGTCCAGGAATTTTAGGGGATTTCTAATCGTGTTTGCAAAGTGAGCAAGCGCGTTCTCAAGAGGGGACGTCATGGAAACGGAAATATGAAATCTTCCCTCGGACGTTTCGATGGACAAGGGGGTGGAGGAGAGGTCGTCGACGAAAATCGTCCCCGTGCGGCATTTTACTTTCAGAAAACGTTTCTTCTCACGCATCAAGTTGCCGAAGGTGCATACAGCCTCACAGCCATCGGCGGTATTCAAAACGACTTTATAGATTTCTCCTGGGCCGCCATGTGTATCATCGTGCACGGTCCGTTGCGCACTCGTTACGGAAACATTCAGGCCCAAAAGATCAAGCGCCAAAGAAATGTCGTGTGGCCCCCATTCCCAAAGAGGAGGGTAGCGCCTAAAAGGTCCCCAGTTGCCCCCTTGTGATACGAGGCCAGTGCATCCCCCAAATTCTTGACTCAACGTTTTAACTTTTTGGTGACAGGAATTGAACAAATGAATGTGATCGACGATCAGAGGCACCTTGTTCTTTTTACTGGTTTTTGCAAGATGGCGTGCGGAAACGGCACTCATAGTCAGCGGCTTTTCCATGAACACCGCAAAGCCAGCCTCCAGCGCCGCCAAGCCAATTTCATAGTGGGTTTCCGGTGGAGACGCGATGATTACGCCGTCCAATTGACGAGCATCCAGAAGCTCCCGCCACGAGTTGGATATGGTGCAATTTTCAGGGACGAGAGCCCGGCTTTCTGGGTTTCGTGAGCACAAGTGAGTTAGAGAAACGGATGTCATGCCGTCGATCGTGCGGATAATGTTGCGGCCCCAACGCCCTGCGCCAATCAGGGCGAACCTGAGAGGTGCTTCTACTTGCTTCATTCCTCACCAATATAGTTTTGATCCGCCCAATCCAAGAACCTCCGCAGTCCCTCTTCCAAGCTAACTTCCGGGGCGAAGTCCAACTGCAACTTCGCTTTGCGAATATCGGGGCAACGGCGCTGGGGCTCATCGGCAGGATAGCTATCGGGGTATTCGATGATGTTATGAGGGACATCCCGCTTGAGAATTTTCTCGATGGCCTTAACAAGCTCAAGGATTGTAATTTCAGGTTTGGGGTTGCCGATGTTGTAGACTTCGCCGGCGACACCGCGTAGCGAAACCAGCATAAAGCCAACCATAGCATCCGTCAGATAGCAAAAGGTTCGCGTTTGTCCGCCTTGGCCATAGACATGCAACGGTTCGCCAGCCTTAATCCGGCTCGCAAAATTCGGCAGAACGCGATAATCACTTTCCTGCATACCGGGGCCGAACACATTAAACGGTCGGATAATGTTGGTGTGCACCCCGTAGTACTCGTGAAATATGTAGCATAGAGTTTCACCAACGCGCTTGCTTTCATCGTAACAAGCTCTTGGCCCCATACTGCTGACGTTACCGCGATAGCTTTCTTGCATTGGAACGTGCACAGGGTCCGGATCACCGTACACTTCACTGGAGCTGTAGAATGTAAGGCGTGCGTTGTTTTTTCGCGCAAGCTCCAGCATATTTTGGGTGCCGGTAATTGCGACTTCCAGCGTCTCCAAAGGATGGGCCCTATAATAAAAAGGGCTCGCGATGCCTGCGGCATGAATGATGTAATCAACTTTACAGCCCGGATCAAACGGTTGAATAACATCATGCTCAATGAATTCGACATTGTCATGATCGGGGATCTGCCGCCCTTCCTTGCCTGCAGAAATGAAGTTGTCCAGAACGATGAGCTTGATTGGTTTGTCCAGAACTGTTTCGTTAAGTTGCCGGAAAAGCTCCATGAAGTGCCGCCCTAAGAAACCTCGCCCGCCTGTCATTAGAACGGTTTTACCGGACAAGTCTTGCGCAGCCTCGGCTAAACGATTGGCCATTTCTTCAGTATCAGAAGGGAGATGGAAAGTGCTCATTATTCAGTACACCTTAATTTCGGGTAGGGGGACAATGAAATGTCCCCCATTTGATGTGAAGTTTTTCTGATTGTTCATAATCGGTTCAGCAAAATTCCACGCGAGTATGATGAGGTAATCTGGCGGGCTGTCCGACAAAACGGCAGAGGAGACGACAGGAATATGATAGCCGGGGGAATACAAGTTCTGCTTCAATGGACTGTCGTCAATAATATAGTCCAACACATCCGCGCCCAGCTTGAAGTGGTGGCAAAGCGTTGTTGCCTTAGCCGGGGCTCCATAGCCGGCGATTGTCTTACCCTTCTTCTTTAGATCATGAAGCAGAGCCATAAGCTCTGTGCGCTTTCGATCGATATCGGCCTCGAACCGGATAAAAGTTTGTGCATCGTCCAAGCCGCGGGCGCACTCTTCCGAGATCGCTTGTTCAACCGACCCATCGCTCTGGCGTGGCCCGCCTGATTTTTGTACATGGCAGCGGATTGAGCCCCCATGCGTTGATATGCGTTCGAGGCGAAACAGCTCCAGGCCTAAGGATGAGAAGAAACGACGGAGTGGCGCGACGCTATGATAGGAAAGGTGCTCGTGGTAGATGGTATCGAACAGTGTGTTGTCCAAAACGTCCAGGAGGTAAGACACCTCGAAGACAAACACACCATCATCCGTCAGTAAATTTTTGATCGATTGTGCGATCTGTTTGAGATTGTCAGCATGTGCAAATACATTATTGGCAACGACAAGACTGGCCTTGCTATGCGTTTGGATAACCTCATTGACAACGCTTTGGTCAAAGAAACCTATCCAGGTTGGAATCCCCTTTGCGTTTGCTTCGGCTGCAATTTTTTTGGCAGGATCAATACCTAAGACTTTTAAGCCGCGTCTTTGGAACATTTCGAGCATTGTGCCGTCATTGGAGCCGATCTCGACAACCAGTGAGCCCTGAGCAAATGCATATTGTTCGATAAGGACGGAGCTGTATGCTTCAAAATGGCGGACAAAACTTGGTGATGTGCCGGAAACATAGACATAGTTTTCAAATAAAATGACAGGATTCACGATGTCTAAAAGCTGGACATGATGACAGGCGCCACAGAAGTAGACATCCAATGGAAAAACAGCCTGTTCGGTCATCCGCTCTTGCGCGTTAACGAACGCATTCGCAGGAGGTGTCGGTTCCAGGTGAAGGACCTGACTTAGTGACGTGCCCCCACATAAACGACAGGTTTCTCGTTTTGTAAGTAAATCTGACATAAAATTTAAGGCGTTTTGACCAATTCAATACGCTCTACGTCTGCTTCATAGACGTCTTGCTTGCGTGAGTTGCGCCCCAGCGTGATGAACGTTGTATCCTGTGTGAAGACCATGGCGTGGTCGACCATTGGCGGCGTGAAGAACAGTTCGCCTTCGCCCACGATGACGGTTTCGCCGGGGCCTTCTTCACCGTGAGGGCGGTGCGTGTATTCAATTTCTCCATTCAGGACGTAGCAAAAATGCCAATCGGTTTTGTGATAGTGGTTTGCGCGAAGTGCACCTTTCTTAGACGTGATCAGCACACAGCTCTTCATGGGAAGGTCAACCAGCGGCTGGATGTCGCCACGAGCATCCGAAAATGCCTTTTCCAATTTCACAAGCACACCCTTGGGCCACTTCGTCATTTCTTCTTCTGTTGGATGATCGAGCTCGATATCAGCCATCATGGTCTCCTGTGTCTGGGCTAGAAATTGTAGTACAGCGGCAAGGCGTCGTTGGGAAGCTTTGTTATGGCTTCAGCGACGTTCCCCTCATCAACAGTGTTTGTGTCAGATGCGACCTTGCACCATTTTACAGCATTTGCGAGATCGCCATGCGCCAGTGCGATCCGGGCAGCAGTGCGTGGTGCTCGCGGGTCAAAGACGGCGTTCTCAGCAGCGGCGAGTGCGCATTCTAAAGAGCGTTTGTGATTGCCAAAATGTTCGTAGGCCAAGGCCAGCATAATTTTGATGCGCGTGTCGAGGCGCAATTCCTCTGTGAGGCTTGTCTCTATTTCCTCAAAACGTTCGGCATTATCGCAACGGATGACTTCTTCAAGGCTGCAAACCCAACCAAAAGGCCGATCTGGAAATTCAGCGCGGGAAGAGGTTAAGAGGGCCCAGCGCTGTTCGGCATCCCAATTTTGGCGGGCGTGCGCGGAATAAAATGCGAGGTGCAGTTCCTGGTCAATCGTATCACCTACGCCCAGTGCGGGCATTTTGTCTTCGTTGTTTAGGCGGCGATGGAACTCATCGACAAATGCATCATAAATTTCTTCCTTTGCAATGATGTTTTTATCGAGGTCGCGTGTCACTTTGCCCTTAAGCCAAATACCAAGGTCATCGCGGTAGGCCTTGTCCGTGATTAAGCGATCACCGAGTTTGACGAACGCGTCGAGGGATGTAACGGCACATTCATTGCTACGCAGGAATTCCGTGTTGTGAAACGACATGTCCCGGTGGCTGAACAAATCGATCGATGGCTTGCCGACGGCGGCTGTTTCCGTATTTGTTGCGCCGGAAACAGGAAATGAGTTCACAAAGAAGTCCAGAGACTTGAGGACTTTGTAGATGTACGGATGAGATCCCGCAAATTTGATGCGGCCCTTCAGGTCGGGGTTCTTTTGCAAGAAGTACTCAAGACTGTCCAACCCACGCGGGGTGCCGAGAAAAAGATGGTGATAGTTCGGGTGGCGTCGCATAAGCCTTGCGATACCCTCAAGAAGAATTTCGGTGTCGCCGAACGTACACTTCCACATGTTTGTGGTTGCAGAAACAATCGCGTCATCTGGAACACCGAGTTCCGAGCGGGGTGTGGGCTCGGCATCGTTAATGTATTCTTGTGGGGGCAGAGGCAGTAACACATTTTTCGTTTTGCGTTCGTCGTAGCCCTTATCAGCGTAGCGATATTTATAGACTTGGTCATTAATCACGTAGTACGTGAAATCGCCTGTGCCCGGACCGATGGTGAAAACGTGACAATCGGCAGAGAAGGTTGCCGTGATTAAAGAGGGCTGTGACGCCAGTGCATATAACGTCAACGGTGAGGGTTGAAAAATTGCAAAGTCAATTTGGTTGTCATGCAGCCATTGTTGCGCGGTTTCAGCCTTTTGAGATACTGAATCATTCGCCTCGATGAAGTGAAAATCTTCGACTTCGATATTGGCCTTCATATATTGGTAGCGTTCGTATTGCGTATAGTCTGTCTCATTCGCCGTATTTGTGATCAGGACATACTGTTTGAATGAGACATTTTCAGTTGCATATTTTTCAAGAAGATAACGGTGTGTAAATGCCGCGCCGCCCGTATCATTAAAGCGATTGAAAACGAACGCGATGCGAAATTCTTTTTTCGGCTTCAACAGATGTGATGTGTCGTAACGTTTCTGATTGAGCCCCAAAATAATCCGGTGGAGTTCCTCGTCAAAGTAATGTTCCAGGTTGCAGTTTCTGAAACGGTTCATGAAGCCCAAAAATGCATTTGCGCGGTTTAGGCACAGATCCGTATCGTGGTCAGCGGCGGCTTGGCGAATCTCGTCCATCTTCGCTGCGTAAAGCGCTGAGAGTTCCTCCGAGAGGTTTGGAGAGGTCATATGCATTGTTCCAATTTCAGGAGCTTTATAGGCTTCAAGGGGAACACCGTGCGGCCCCCCCCGATAGAGGCTTTGTTAGACTGCCAAAACACCGTGGATTTCAGACAGCTTTGATGGCAACGACAAGCTGCGGGACACCTTGTTTTCCGGATCAAAGACAATGATGGAGGTGTCCAAGGAAATGTTGTTCGAAAGGCCCAGGTTTTTGCTGTAGTTGCGGTTACGGCTTTGTCCAACATAGAAGTAGGTGCCATCAAAACCCAGTCCGCGCGTAAAACCGCTAAACGTGCCGAATACACCTGCGTTATTCATCCGCATATCACCGCGCAGTGAATCGAGAACAACCATGCGGCCATCGATAACGTCAATGTTATGCGGCATCCATAAATCCCGGATGACGGGGCCAATGCGTTCGCCAGAAATAAGATCGTACTCAACGACGACACCGTCAAAAATGTCTTGCTTCCAATTTCCTGTGTAAGAAAACATTGAAATATACAGGCTCGTGCCGTTCACGCAGACGTCGTTGCAATGGTGAGCTGGGGATTCTGTGCGGTCGTATTTGTGTGAGAGCGGGATGTGCCCTTCAACCTTAAGGTTTTTATCGAGGATCAGAATGCGATCTGCGTGACTAGCCCCGACATAAAATTTTTCAGTTTCCTCGCTGTAAGCGATGCCATGCCCTCGGCTGCCAAGAGGAAGGTCCGATGAGCGGATAATCTTGTAGTCGCGATCGAACTCAATTACGCCCAAGTGATCGTCAACGGCAATGAAGTTGTCTTTATGGTGAATGATGCCATGGGCATTACCACTGATAATCTTACGGTACTCATGCTCATCGCCATTGAGTTTGAGTTCGTAGATACCGCCGCCATATTGCGGGGCGTCTTGTGGCGGCGCACCGCTGGTGAACAGCAAAGTTGCTTCACATGCTTCCATCTGAAAGATAATACGCAGGTCATTAAGAATTGGGCTAAGCATAAAATCCCGCATGGGCTGATAGCCGAGCTCAATCAGCTGCGCTGAGATTTCTTTAAAAGATGTCGTGCAAATAACGATGAAAGGCTTTTCCGCATCGGCATTTTTGAGGATTTCGGGGTTGCGGATTTTAACGTCAAGTTCGCTCAAGTCCCACATCGCCGGATTGTTATCGAGGATAAATGAGAACTTAGGGCCAAGCCGCCGCGAGGTTTTGGTCGCGATATTGCCGGCGCCAAACAAAGCAATGGTGCGCCCCTTGGAGGCTGCCGTTAATTCTTGGAATGAGCTAAACGGAAATTCTTTCATTAGGGCAGTTCCTATGCCTATTTAGCCCAATCTGGGCGATGGTGGACGGGGCCGTAGGCGCTTGGTTCGCCCCAGATGTTATCTTTGACCCATTGATTGTTTTCAATACGCCAAACTTTCGGGTCGCGAAAGGTGTCGCAGACGCGATCAAATTCTTCTTCACTCATATCTACGTATTTGAGCCAGCGCTCTAAATCACGCCGTGGTTTGACGGCATCGTACTTACGGACCATGGCAATGCCTTCGTCACGGGTCATCTTCCCAAGACGAATGTCTTTGCACGAATGGTCACTGGCGCGACCGTAGCCGAATTTAATAAATTTGAGATAATCGTGAATGCCGTTTTCGTGCATGTCGTCTAGGTTTGAAATCATGCGGTAGGTTCGCTCAAACGGCTGTTGTGCGCGTTCCCAGCGATACTGTTCTTCACAAATTTGCGCGTTTACATTGCCGTCCCATTGCAGGTAGAAGCCAAGGTAAAGTCCGCGAACGCCAACGTCATCAATGGCATCATCATCAGGGTATTGCGCCCAGATGAGATCTTTTTCGGTAAGGCCTTCTTTAAGCTCAGGTCGCCCAAGCTTCTCCAGTCCTTCATCGGTAAAGTCATACCAGTCATAGCCGCGCAGGTCGTGTTCCTTACGTGTTTTCGCCGTAAATTCGGCGAAATCGCTATAGGAGAACATACCACCCAAATCCATCCAGCCCAATTCCCCCCAAAGCATCAGCGGTACTTTATGACGGACGGCTTCCTGGATGGGGTAGGTTTTGATACCACAGTGGTTATGCCAATTCATGTCCCCCTGCAATTTAAACCCAATGCGGTTCATCTTGATGAGGACGTCTTCACCGGGGCGGTAAATGACATGGTCAGCGTCCAGGACTTCGCGGGAACGTTGCAGATTTCGCTCACCTTCAGGAAGATAATTATTGCCGTGATAGGTCACCAGAAGTGGCTTGAGGCCAAGCTTCTCAATGGCGATGTGGGCCTGGAAGTAGCTGTCTTTCCCGCCACCGAACGGAATGACGATGTCGTAATTGTTTTGACCGCGGTATTGGGCTGTCAATTTTTCCAACATGCCCCAGCGCTCATCCCAATCAATATTGATGGGCTGGGCCGCGACTTGACAACCTGAACAAACGCCGAGTTCATCAAATGTTAGGGGGGCGGCGGAACTGCTAGGGTAGACGCATTTGCTGCAATATTGAACGGACATATCTTTAAAGCCTCTAAAACCGAATATCCACTTTTGCCCGATCCAGAGCGCGCTTGCCACCCCGATCGGCCATTTCCTTGAAGTGCCATATATTTGCAGCCGCGACTGCGGCCGCGCCAGCCTCAATACCATCTGCATAGTGCTCGTACGCGCCAACGCCGCTACAAGCAATTACAGGGATCGTCACTGCGTTCGAAATGTCGTTGATGAGTTCAAGATCATATCCACGTCCGGTGCCATCACGATCAATACTTTGGAGCAAAATTTCACCTGCGCCCAAATCCTCGACTTGTTTTGCCCACTCGGTCGCAATCATGTGTGTCGACGTTTTCCCGCCATCGATAAATACTTCGTGATGACCGGCCTCGGTTTTCAAGGCGTCGATACTCACGACGATAGCTTGGTTGCCGAAAATTTTGGATCCTTCGGAAATGAGGGCTTTATTTCTGACAGCCTCGCTATTGATGGTGATCTTGTCAGCACCATGGAGAAAGCATTCACGCATATCGTCAATGGATTTTATGCGACCACCCCAGGCAAGCGGCATAAAGCATGTTCGGCTCACGGCATCAAGAATTTCGGTGCGAGTATCGAAACGTTTTACTTTCTTATCATCGCGGCCAAGGCTGTAAGAAGATTCGCGGCTGATGTCAAGGTAGATCAGCTCATCAACACTCCATTCGTTAAAGCGTTCCACTTCGTGAATAGGGTTGCCGATGATCTGGTGAATGTTGAAAAGTTCACTCCGAACGAGTTGCCCGTTCATGAGGAGGAGAACCGGAATGAGGCGTTTTTTTAGCATTGCGTTACGTGTTCACACCAGTTTTTAATCAGGGCCAGTCCAGCCTTATGGCTTTTTTCCGGATGGAATTGCGCGGCCCAAATGTTTTCGTGTTCGATCGATGCCGTGAAATCCTCACCGTAAAAACATGTTCCACTGGCCATGCCGGGGTCCTTAAGGGCGAATGTGTAGCTGTGAAGGTAATAAAACGACTCGTCGTTTTTGACCCCTTTGTATAGCCCGTTTGGTTTTAATATTCGTGTATTGTTCCAACCGATATGCGGGATGTGCAAGTGTTCCCATCCTTCTGTTGGGCTCAATTTTTGTACGGTGCCAGGTATGATGTCGAGACCTTGGAAGTGGCCATGCTCTCGGCCTTCAGTTGCAAGCAAATGCATGCCGAGACAGATGCCGAGAAATGGCTTCTTCTGTTCCAAAACGTGTTCGCGCAAAGTGTTGGCCAGGCCAAGCTCGTTTAGGTTTTTGACGCCGTCGCCAAAGGCGCCAACACCCGGCAATACAATGGCGTCGGCATCGGCAAGGACGCCTGGAGAGTTGGTTTCAATAGGGTTGTAGCCCACTGCATTAAAGGCGTTTATGACCGAGCGAATATTGCCCATGCCGTAATTTGTAATGGCAATCTTCAATCAACATGCTCCCAACTTAAAGGCGTGCCGCGCACGATATCCGTTTGGGCCTTACGACCCAATATCTTTGGTAGGTATTTAGGGGCAAGGCCAAACGAAGGGCGAATGGATCGGATGTTATCTGTGCTGAAAATATCGCCTTTTGCAATGTCAGCCACGGCATACAGAGAACGACGATAGGTTTGGCTGGGTTTTTCACTATTGCCGCAGCCTATCCGACCACTTCCGAGAGCCTCCCAGGCCTGACGGCAATTCTGACAAACTTCGTGAAGCTCGTCGGGTTCAAGCGAAAAGTCTGCATCGGGACCGCCGTCGGCGCGTGCAGTCGTGAAGTGCTTTTCAATGACTGAGGCCCCAAGGGCGATTGACAGCGTTGGCGCCATTGTTCCCAGAGTGTGATCCGAAAGTCCAACAGGCACTTGGAAGCGTTCAGCAAGAAGACGGATGCCGTTCAGATTGGCTTGCGATAAGGGGGTTGGATAGGAACTGATACAATGCAGGAGAACAATGTCTTCACAACCGGCCTGACGTGCTGCATCAAGTGCTTCTGCTATAGTTGTTTCATCGGACATCCCCGTGGACATGATAAGAGGTTTGTTCGTCGCCGCCACTTTTTCGATCAGCGGAATGTCATTGAGCTCGAATGACGCAATTTTATATGCGGGAGTATCTAGGGTTTCCAAAAAATCGACAGCCGTAAAATCAAAGGGGCTGGAAAAAACCGTAATGCCAAGCTCCCGTCCTTTCGCGAACAACTGTCCATGCCAGTCCCAAGGTGTCGAGGCTTCCTGGTAGAGGTCATATAACCGTTTACCGTCCCATATACCGCCCTCAATGACAAAACCCGGCCCGTCATGATCGAGTGTGATGGTGTCGGCTGTATAGGTCTGAAGTTTAATGGCGTCAGCCCCCGCCTTTTTTGCAGCTTCCATTAACGACAGGGCCACGCCAATGTCGCCGCGATGATTGCCAGACATCTCAGCAATCACATATGGGGGATGATCTAAACCGATTGAGCGGTGATCAATGCGGATGCTTTTATGCGTCATGCGGACACACCCAAAGTGGTGGTGGGGACGTAAGGAACGAGCTGACTACACGTCTTGACGATATCTGCAGCTTGTTGTCCCATATTGAAAAGCAGGTCAATAACGCTGAGGTTAGGGCAAAAGGCGCGACCTTGGTCGTATACGGGGTGATGAAAGTCCTGCCAGAAATGACGAATCCCTGCTTTTTCAAACAGGCTTTCGTCGATGTAAGAGCGAGCGCCAATGTTTGAAACGTACTCATTTGCATCCAGTGCTTTGCAAATGGACACCAGTCGATCCGTCTGAAATCCGGACACATTTAGGTCGGAACTGTCAATAATATGTGTCTTGATATCCAGGCATGAGCACAAATGCCTAATCAGGGACACGTTCAGGTCGCACACAGAATCGCGAGCCTCGGTGATTATGTGTTCGAGTTCTGGGAAATAATCATCAAAAAATGGGCGCTTCGAATAATTAAATTTTATTGTTTTCAGATGTTTGGTTTTCCAACCATCACCAGAAATCTTGGTGTCGTTTATAAGCTGTCCCAGCTTGCCCTTTTTTTGCACGGGAATACTGATGTAACAGTCCGTTTCCCCACTTCTCACTTTGTTGCGCATCTGCCAGCTGCTCCGCTCGAATTGCGCATCAGACAGCAAGACGAATGTATCGCTTTGACTGACTTTGTTAAAGAAAATGATGCCCGGCAGATAGACGGGCTGGTGTGCGGATAACATCATGATTTTTCGGCTTGTACCAATACCGTTTGAACGGCTTGCGCGGCACGCTCCATGCCATGTCCGTCAACGATTGCATGCCCATTTTTCGACATGCTTTTTAGTGTGTTGAGATCAGATTTAAGGGCAGAAATATGCATTTCGGTATTGGCATTATCCATCCCTTTTGAATAGGTTAGATTCGATATGCAGCCATGTCGGGTAAAAAAATCAGCTTCTGCAATTAAGTTTTTCTCTTGGGGGAAAACCACGCTTGGAATGCCAATCGCTAGGCATTCGTAGACGATCATCCCGCCCGTGATGAGCGCGAGGGTGCTCTCAGCCAACATCGCTGCGAGTTCCGTTGATGAAATGCCGCAGAATACGTTTGCATTAAATTTCCGGCATCTCTCACGCAGGGTCGCTAATTCAGGGAATGTCTTTCCGACAACAACATGGATATCATCCCATTCAGAAAAAATTGGACTGTATTCGCAGAGGTTAAGAACCCAGTCTTTGGCGCGTTTTCCACCACCGGCAATGATTATGAGGGTGTTGCCGGTCTCGGAATGCCAGCGGTGTTGAGCAAAGTTCGGATGTAGCATGGCGTATGATGCGCCAGCTAGAATTTCACCGGAACGTGATTGTGGCGGGTAGTGGTGGTATTCTGGCAAGACCGTTCCATTTATGATGAGGTCGGCTTGGATATTCCCTCCGTAATCATTCAGCACAATCAGGGGCAAGGGCATTGCGCTAGCGAGATAAGTCCAATCTTCATCTCGAAATGAAGGGTGGTCGATAAGGACCGCGTCAAAATGTTTGACGAGAGCGTGCTTGGCGAGATGCTCCGGGCGAACGCCGGATGCGGGTATGATTTCGGCTTGAGGAAAGAAATCAGAAAGTGGACCATCGCCCATGACCACAAGATCGGGTTTGTTTGGCAAACTCTGAATTAAATTTGCGCACCTCACCGCATGGGCAAGGCCCAATGCATGAAGGGCGTCGACTCGAACGAGAAGGCGCTTGCGTGTCATTGTTGCATCGATGAGCCGATAACGGCGGCCGTCTGGGCCATCAGGTTGTCATCGTAATTAGAATTGAGCCAAAGGTTTAAGACGTCTTCAGACCAGATTTGCGCGCCGGGAAAATGTTTGTTGGCGAACATGGTGGGGTAAAAAATTGAAACGGAAGGATAATTCGTTCCGGCGTCGATACCCAAATCTCGCAATGCCGCGACAATGTGATCACGGAATTTTGGGATGCGAATAATCATCATCCATGGGCTCGGTTGTGACAATTTTGGAAACTGCAATTTTCCTTCATATGGCGCTAAATGGGTGCGCCATTTTACGCAGCTTTCTTGTCGCCTTGCGCATTCGTGGGGGTGAGCATTCAGCGCTGTTTGAATGGATGGTCTTTGGTCGTCTGAAAAACTGAATTTAGTCAGTGTGGTGTCGAGGTCGAGAAAATGCTCGTAGCGACCAGCTAGGCTACGCTCACCTCCTGCGGGCCCCTGCCGAAGGATGCGCCTGAGTAAGGTCAGGTAATCTTCAAACGCTTCAGTTTTTTGAGTTACCGCAGGATATTGGCGACTGCGTGCGAGCAATTCTTGAGCCAGCGCGCGGTCATTGAGCAAAACGGCTCCGCCACCTTGCGCATCAATGACTTTCCCTGCGCCAAAACTCACGAGAAGGCCACTTGATGGGCTTTGTTCCAGAAAAGCTTGCCCGTGCCCTAAGGCTCCATGAGTGTCGTTGTGCAGCACAAACCAGCCGAGGTCTTGGGCCGCCTTGATGGTCAGCGAATAATCGCAGACATAACCATACAAGTAAGTTGGCATGACAATGCCTGGGGTGTCGAGAGCACGAACCAGCGCGGCCATTTCGGTATCGTCAGCCAATCCATGCGCGGGATCGATATCGCACAACTTAACATCGGCTCCTGCGGCCCTGGCCGCAGCAATCAAGCTGGGGCAAATGGTCGCGGGCATAATAATCTGCCGACCGGCAGGGCCAAGAGCCTCTAGCAGGGCGACAACCCCAGAACGGGCCTTGCCGAACATGACGGCCGTTTCAAATCCGAACGTTGAGGCCAATGATTGTTCGAGCTTGCCCATCAGCTTTGTTACCGTCAATTGTTATGTGAAGTTCGAATGTTCGAGGTCTTCCTTGAGGGATTTTTTAAGTCCGGCATACCTGTCTTGACCACTATTCAGCGCCACGATTTCTGGATGAGCTTCGACAATAGACAATATCGTGCGGTAGTCGTATCGCTCTATGCCCTCAGGCAGCAAAGGAAACAAGCCACGAAAAAAATCAAGATCCTGCGGCGTATCAAGTGTCCAGCGATGGTCGATGCAATTTCCACCTGGCCCATCGAGATTGGCTGTTTTAATTTCAGGATGTTCCCGAATATATAAAGTGACGTGTTCGCGCTCGGAAGGTTTTTGAGCTTCTTGCGCGGCTTTCTCAAGCCAGTCAAATGTGAAAACTTCGCAGTCCAACCCATGAGGCCAAGATGGAGGAATTTCATTGCTTGCGTAACCGACGTCGGCTTCCCGGCGCAACCGAATAACGTCGTCACATATGCTTGGGTCGATCAGGGGGCAATCGCTGGTGACACGCATGATCTCATCAGCTTCGACGTATTTCGCGGCCTGGTAATAGCGATCAAGGACATCGTGTTCCGAACCGCGAAAGACAACAGCACCTGCACGCGTTGCTTCTATGGCAATTGCATCACAGTTGTCTTTATCGGTGGTGGCGCAGCAAACCACATCCGCCAGTTCTGCGGCTAAGCACCGCTTTAAGACATGGGCAAGCACCGTTTCGCCACACAAATCCAAAAGTACCTTGCCCGGCAAACGGGTTGAAGCGAAACGTGCTTGAACGATGATGGCTGTTTTTGTCATAGAGATAATGTGTTTGGAGGCGCTTAACCGTTCTTTTCAAACACCCACCAAGTCAGATTGTCCATTCCCGTAACACGTTTCCAGTTGAAACCATAATTCATCACGCGGAGATCTGGAAAGTTATCCATCCAGAAGCCTCCAAAGTCACGCTTGAACAGAAGGTTATCATGACCGTGATAGGGAATGGTTTCGGCTTTGTCTGAAAAATACTCGATACAAACGATATAACGTCGCGAGGTCCGGTATATTTCGCGGCATGCGTCAAGCAAGTTGTCTGGATGGATATGAATTAAAACACCGTTGGTAAATGCCATGTCAACGCTACCATCTTCCATCGGAATGG
>Ga0316204_10007686_pt1 | contig 15548 bp, 17 predicted proteins | sample 6monrhotite_MG_2_FD_205661 | JGI IMG/M metagenome (GOLD analysis project Ga0316204, IMG submission 205661) | Microbial mat bacterial communities from mineral coupon in-situ incubated in ocean water Damariscotta River, Maine, United States -... | ecosystem: Environmental > Aquatic > Marine >... | reverse complement strand
TACTTATATAATGACCTGAGAGATCTGGGCAGTGGCGGTTATAGACGAGAAAGTCAATATGTTTATGTCCCCATCGGTATAACACATCGTTTTAGGGTTAATCGAAAATCCCGTATCTCTACAACGTTTGAATATGACTACTTTGTTCAGGGAGAGCAAAAAAGTTATCTATCAGATGTTGGTCCTGCCTATGCCGCCGTATTTGGTGATCCGGTAAACGATCAAAACGATGGTTATGGCATAAGGTTTAGCACAAGCTATGAAGAAGAAAGTTGGTCTGTAGGAGTGTTTTTAAATTACTGGAAGATAAAAGATTCAGAGGTAAACTATTATAGTGATTCATCATTTATATATAGTCTTGTAGAACCAAAAAATGACACTACAGAAGCAGGATTACAAATAAAGTACCGTTTTTAGGCACTTTACAGTCAGGACGCTTAACTATTGCACCACGTCCATTTGATAGAGAGCTTAGCAAATAGCTTGACCCTAATGTTTGGCCCAATGGACTGCAAGTAGTTTTGTTAAATTTACTACCTTTGATCTTTCTTGCATAGCTTAGGAGCGCTATGGGTCTTTTTCTTGTTCTTATGGTGTGCCGCTGTTTCACCGAAAATTCGCAGGCCAAAATAAGCACACCAGGATCTGATTCGACTCATCCCGTCATCTCTACACATCTTCCTTAACAGTTCATCGGCGGGCTTCCTGTGCTGACCCCTATCCAGCTCCTCATTGCGCATGAGTTGATACAAGGCATCATGCACAAGTGAGCCTCGCATGAAGTTCAAGGTGTCTAGCGCCGGACCGGATGGGCCGTTCCAGGCATATCCATTTTTAATACTTAGCAACCCTTCCTCATTGAGTTTAATATACTCTGTGACAATACTCTCCCGCGGAATAATGGGAATCTCCGCCACATACTCTTTCTCTAGCTGATATTTATAGCCGGCCTTATAGGATATACACCTCATCTCTTCCCCTCTGTTTATAAACGTAAATTAACGTTTGACTTGAACAATAGTTTCACTGTAGTGGAAACTATTGTTCTCCTCGTACTTGCTATCATGAGTCGATGCTTGCCCTGTCATTTTTCAAGCGCTTGATCAAAAGCTTTTTTGAAAGCACTGTAGTCTTCATATTGAGGCATATGGCCCAGTCCCTCTAACTCAATAAGCGTCGAGCCTTTGATCATCTTGTTAGCGTTTTTTCCGAGTTTATCATACTCACCCAGTTTTCTAGTGACACCTTCTTTGAGCCAAGCTCTGCCGGGACCCGTTTTATCTCTCGTACCGATGATAAGAAAAGTCTCACTCGTGATCTGTGAAAACCTGTCCACTATGTTCTCTGAGAATATGGGGCCATAGGTCAATGCATTGTTCCAGGCAACACGGTTCCAGTCATCTCCTGCCAACAGGCCTTTTAGAGGGGCTAAAAGCGTCTCGTATTCATTGGTCCATTTTCCATCATAATAATTATTTTTTTGATACTTTATCGCTTTGTCCAGTGTCTGCGCAAGCTCTCTTTGGTAAAAGAAATCCACGTCTTTGAACGCTACATATTTGCCATAATCTTCCAAACCGATAGGGTTGATCAAGATGAGTTTATTAACACAACTGCTATAGTTGGCAGCAAAGGTGACCGCCAACATACCTCCCATCGAGTGCCCGACAATGTCATATTTTTTAAGATGTAGACTATCCAGTAAGGATTTGGTGTTTAACCCCAGCTGTCCAAAGCTGTATTGATAAGCATCCGGCTTGGATGATTTACCAAAACCGATCTGATCGGGTATGATCACTCTGTATTTTTTCGTCAGAAGGTCTTTTGCGATTCTTTCCCAGTAATAACCTGAGAAGTTCTTACCATGCAGTAAGACAATGACCTTTTGTGCATCCTTGTCTCCAACATCCATGTATCGCATCTTAAGGTCTTGGTTTTGAGAACTCAAAGTAAATGTTTTGACTTCAAACGGGTACGCAAAACCATCCAACTCTTTATTATACTTAGCAGGGTTCTGTGCCAATACCTGCGAAATCGAGGTAAGCATTAAAACTAAAATCAAAAAATACTTTTTCATACTGTCCTCTTCTATTGTATGTTTTTAAAACACTTTGCCATTATAATATTTTTGTTTTATCTGGATTGTTTATAAAAAAACTGTCATATTCAATATCTTTTAAAAATTTTGTCATAATTATTTGAATGGCTTCTTGTCTGTATGCTTGTACTTCAGATGACTGGGAAACTTGTCTTTCAACATCTGTAGTATAGCGATATGATTTTAGCTGTTTACCATCTTTTTTTATTGTTACTTCTGCATCAAATCTATATGTGGAAGTAACTGGGATTAAAAATAAAGAAAGAACACTGAGTCCTACATTAGGGTCCTCAGAATCTTCGTCTATTGTAATATAAATATCATAAATTGAAGAATCTTTATTTTTATCTAAAGAATTAAAACTTGCTTTTTTAAGCATGAGCAATATAAACTCAGGAGTCTTGTCTTCTTCATGTCCACTATGAGTACTTTCAAACATACTTCTTTTCAAATATGAACTTTTAATGGACCTTTGTATTGAAGGGGTATATAGTACACCATTTATAATTATATTAACTATTTGTCCTACATTTTTATCATTACATTTTGCTTGTTCTTTCCTCATATCTATATATTCTTCAAATGTTGAATATCCCTTAGGTAAGTATATGTTTGTTGTTGGGTTGGCTTCAAAGTTTTTTTTATTATAAATAACACTTGTTTTATATGCCTTACATTCTGCTGCTTTATCTCTCAAAGCATGATAGGTGTCGGCCATTAATACATAAGTATTCGTTAATAGATCATATTTGTTAGTCTTAGAAAATTCTGTGATTGCTTTTTCATAATATTCCTTAGACCTATTGTACCTTTCATTATATGTTGCTTTTTTATCTCTAAAGCCATCTTCTTTGTATTTTTTAGAATATCTTTCTACTGCGCCGGAAGTGAAGAAAAATCCATACATTGAATAAGCATTACCCAAACACTCAGTGTCATTGTTCTTTTGGCATATTTCTACTGCTTCAACAATTAATCTTTCTGCAGGAAGAGCTCGTCCCATCATTAATAGCTGGTTAGTCCAATATAATTTTTCATTCGGATCACTTGTGTAAGGTACACCCACTGCAGCACAGCCACCTAAAATAAGAATAGAAAATGTTAAAAGTATATTTTGTTTCATTAATATTCTCCCTTCAGAATATAACAATTCAATATCTAAACATTATAAGTAATACGGACTTAAATCTTTAATATATGAACACTAATAATGTTTCTTTTGGGGAGTTAGATCAAGCCAAAAAAGTATGATCTTGAATTTTTTAGAGCTAATAGGCTTTTTGGGAAACTATAATAAGCAGTAATTATTCAAGTCTATATATAATTGCAGCTCAATACCCTTTCATCTCGCCTTCGACGATGTTAAAGGCCTCTCTTAGAGCTGCGATGGCGGTTGTGTTCTTTTCGTTCAGACGCTCAAAGGCAAGTTCTCTTAGTCTTTCCAGATAGATGTTGAGGAGTTCTTCTTGGTTCATGTGTTCTCTTTTAGGATTAAGTATTGAGAGCAATGGTACACGATGTGGGATTGAAGTTAAATTAAATAACCCCTTCGGGGGAAGGGGTTAAGGAGAATGAATGTCCGCTTGATGTTTAACGCCCTCAGCAGCTTAGGCAAAGAAGCCAGGCTTCTTTATATGTTCTTATAGACCGTTGTCAGCCCAGTAAGCGCGGATAAGGTTTTTAGTCTCTTCCGGAAGAGGCACATATCCAAGTTTCTTCGCTGCTGCGTCACCCGTTTTGAAAGCATTGTCATAGAACGCGACTACGTCTTTGTTCGTCTTTGCTTTTTCTACCGGAAGAAGGATAAACGTTGCCGCTACGATCGGGTACGATGTGTCACCCGGCTGTAGTGCCAGCATTGCGTAGAAGTTGTCTTCTTTTGTCCATGAAGCATATTTTGCCGCTGCTTTGAAGTTTGCTTCGTTAGCCACTACCCATTTACCGCTTTTAGTCTGAAGGGTTGCTGCTGCAAGGTTGTTCTTTTCTTTGTATGCATTTTCGATATAACCGATCGCAAAAGGCGTCTGCTTGACCAAAGAGGCAACACCCTCGTTACCTTTTCCGCCGATACCCGTTGCCCAGTCGATTGCCTTACCTGTACCGTAGTTGTTTTTCCAGTTAGCATTTGACTCAGATAGGTAGTACGTGAAGTTGTACGTCGTACCTGATCCGTCAGAACGGTGACACACGATGATCTTCTCGTCCGGAAGATTAACACCAGCATTGTTAGCAACGATAGCTGCGTCATTCCATTTTGTGATCTTGCCTGCGAAGATGTCTGCGACAACAGAATTAGTCAGTTTTAACTGCTCGTCTTTGACACCCGGTACGTTTAGTGCAACAACGATAGAACCGATTACTGCCGGGAACTGAAGAAGCTTGTCTTTGTTCAATGCTTTTGTCTTAAGCGGCTTATCTGATGCACCGAAGTCAACAACACGCTTAGAGATCTGCTTGATCCCGCCGCCTGAACCGATTGACTGGTAATTCACACGGTTTTTTGTCTCTTTTTGATACTGGTATGCCCAGTCATAGTATAAAGGTGCCGGAAAAGATGCTCCCGCTCCACTGATCTTAGCAGCCATCATGCTTGATGTTGCTACTGCAGCAATCAACAAACCTTGTGCAATTTTTGTCATATTTGAGTCCTTGTGAAATAAAAAGTGATGAAATTATAGACCTCTTTGATAACCATTAGGTTACAAAAGTATATATTTATGTAATCTTCTTGTTATAATATTGCAATAATATTTCGCGATCAATCTATAATATTATGTGTTTAACACAAGTATCTGCATATATATTAGACTATGTAATCCAATAAACTAAAGGAACATAATGCTTCCACGCTATGAAAACAAGATCAATGAAATACAACAGATGCTATCTAAGCTTATTTCAGAGGTCGTACAGGCGCATAACCAGGCCCTAGTAGCCTTCAAAGACCACGATATCAATCAATTTGATGCAGTCAAGGCGACACTTAAGACGATACATGCAGAGGCAAATGCTATCGATAATGAGATCGTCAAGACCTTTGCCCTCTTTGGTCCCGAAGCCAACGAACTCCGTCTTCTTATCTCATACATGAAGATGACCAATGAGCTTATCCGTATCGGTGAAGGTGCAAAAAAATATGCACGCCGTATGAAAGAGCATTGTGAAGGGGAGTGCAACCTGCACAGTCTTGACGATATCATCATCAAGCTTCACACCAGTTCTATCCGTGCGCTCGAGTACATCGCAGAATGTTTTTCTAACCACGATGAATGTGATTATGAAGACCTCTACCGTTCAGTAATGGTCGAAGAAAGCAAATGTGATGACCTGCACTCTATCTTAGAAAAAGAGATACTTTCGCGTATCATCATAGAAGGCGACCTCTCTATCGAGTACGTCAGAGTACTTGGTACGCTTCGCAAACTTGAACGTGCCTCGGATCACGCGATAAACATCGCCAAATTGATGCTCTACTCAAAAGAGGGCGGGGAGATCCAGAGTTACTAAGACTCGAATGTTCTAAAAGGAAGAAGATGTCTAAAGCACAGATCGTCATCGTTGAAGATGAAGAAGATATTTTAGAGCTTTTGGAGTACAACCTTCAAAAAGAAGGTTATGAGACCATAGGCTTTCTCAACACAAAAAACGTTGCTCAAGTCCTCGAAGAAGAGAATATCGACCTTCTGCTTATGGATAGAAACCTTCCCGGAGCAGAAGGAAGCGAGTTTGTCGCCGAACTTCGTCGTAAAGGAGTTCAGACTCCCGTTATCTATCTCTCTGCCAAAAACAAAGAAAGTGATATAGAAGAAGGATTTGACCGTGGGGCAGATGACTACATCACCAAGCCTTTTAGCCCGAAAGAAGTCGCTTTACGTATCAAAGCCGTGCTTAAACGTACCAAGCCAAGTTTCAGTAATGAAAACATTTCCTACCGTGACATCCTGATGAATCCGCAAAGCCGTCAGGTGACTGCCGGAGACCTTGCAGTGGAGCTGACCAAACTGGAGTTCGACCTTCTGGCTATACTTATCAAGAACCAGAACGTCGTCTTGGACAGGGACTTTTTACTTGAACACGTCTGGGGCGGAGATGATATCTATCAAGACAAGACCGTTAATGTCGCCATCAACCGTCTCAAAGAGAAGATCGATCCGGGCAAAGACAAGGACTACATCAAGACCGTCCGCGGCGTAGGCTATACTCTGTGCTAAAACTGCACCATATCTTTTTTCTAAACTTCCTCGGTATATTCCTTGGTACGCTTCTGCTCTCTTCCCTGGTCGCTTATCTCAGCATCAAAAACACTGCGGTAAGTGAGCATACGCTCCATCTTCAAGACCAGATATCTCTGCTTGAGATGCAGCTTCCCAACACTAAAGACCTGGACAAGTTCGCTGCCGATATCCACAACAAGATCCATGTCCGTGTCACGATAATCGATGACAACGGTCTTGTAATCGCCGAATCCAACGAAGATAAAAGCATCATGGATAACCATGGAGGCCGCGCCGAAGTCATGGAAGCGGCTACACAAGAGTATGGGTCCATAATGCGTTATTCTGACACCATAGGCATAGATTTTATCTATGTCGCCAAAAAAGTTTCCTACCAGGGTAATCCTCTCTTCTTACGTCTGTCTGTCTCTCTTGATAAACTGATGGAAGATTTTTATGCGCTTTGGTATCGTCTCGCCATTGTCTTCACTGCTTTTGTGATCATCGGTCTTTTTATCGCTTTGAAGATCAGTAAAAAGATCCGTCATGACCTTTTTCAGATCACTGAGTACCTGCGTGAAGTCTCCGACAAGCACTATAAGGCTATCGTCAAACCTGAATACTTTCCCGAGTTCCTTTATATCGCTCTGACGCTTAAGAACCTTGCAAAAAAACTCAACAATCGAGACAAACAAAAACGAAAATATACTGCGCGTCTGAGGCTTATTAACAAACAGAGAAATGATGTCCTCTCTGCGATCTCCCATGAGTTCAAAAACCCTATCGCCTCCATACAAGGATATGCCGAGACACTTTTGGATGATCCCAATGCAGACACTAAGATACGTCAGCGCTTTTTGGAAAAGATCATGCAAAACGGTAAAAAGATCTCTTCCATGCTCGATCGGATCGCCCTGTCGGTAAAACTGGAGAACAATGATCTTAAGACGAAGCCAAGCACCTTCGACCTTGCCGAACTGGTACAGGATGTCATCATGAACCTGGGTAAAAAATACAAAGACAGAGGGATCAACTTCTCAGGCGAATCGTATAATATCACTGCAGACAGGACCATGATCGAGACCGTCATCACAAACCTTATCGACAACGCGATGAAATACTCCCAAGAAGACGTCACCGTTTCCATCATGGACAACAAACTTATGGTGATCGACAAGGGAATGGGCATCGCAGACAAAGAAATCGACAAGATCACATCCAAGTTTTACCGCGTGCAAAAAAATACATGGGACAACTCGATGGGCCTGGGTCTTGCTATCGTGACCTATGTCTTAAGACTGCATGATTCAACTCTAAGCATAGACAGTAAAGAGGGTGAAGGGTCTATCTTCTCTTTTGACCTTAAATCCATGCAAAAATAGTTCAAGCTTATCCTGGCTTCTATTTACTCTGAAAATACCTCCAAAGAAAAAGCTGTTTTTTTCCTATTTCGAAACAATGTATTGGTCCATCGCCAAGAACAAGTAGATTATCAATAAATAACACAATACACCTAAAACAAGTAACTTTAAGCAATCATTCATTAGTATATATAAATCATATTACTACAGAAGGTTCATGTGAAATATACTTTTAGCTTGTTTTTATCTCTTTTGATCTTCTTGGGAGCTTGTTCTTCATCCTCGCAGGACCCGCTTAAGATTTCCGCTACGACATGGATAGGATATACTCCGCTTTTTTATGCCAAAGAAAAAGGCTGGCTTGAGCGTATCAATGTTAAGCTGACCAATGTCGTCTCTTTGAGTGAGAACATGTACCTGTATAAGGCAGGAAATTCTGATGCCTATTGCGGAACACAATACGAACATTCTGTCTTAAAAGACACCATACCCTCTTTAATTCCAATCATGCTTTTTGACCGCTCCAACGGCGGTGATATTATTATGAGTAACCATACTATCGAAGCACTTCAGAACAGCTCAAAAAAGATAGATGCCTATTTGGAGATGGACTCTGTCAATTTTATTATGCTTGAAGACTTTATCCACTCCCATCACATAGACGAAAAGCGGATCAACTACATCGATAGAGATCAGATAGATATCTCCACTTTGAAAAACACCCAGCCCGAAAAACAGATCCTCATCATCACCTACATCCCCTACGACAATGCTTTAAGGAAAAATGGTTTCCAAGAGATTCTTTCTACAAAGAACAACTTAGAGCTTCTGATCATTGATGCTCTCTTTACTACAAAAGAGAACTTAAATGCCCATAAGAAACAATATCTACAGGTAAAAAAACTGGTCGATGACGCACTGATAGCGCTTGCAAAAGACCCAAAAGAGTTTTATACGACGATCAAACCCTATATGTCAGGTTTAAGTTACGACGAGTTTCTCTCTTCTTTGAATGATATCGAGTGGATCAATAGCGCGATAGACGAGCCCCTGATGAAGCGGATGCAAACAGCATCTTTTCCGACAAAAGACCTTTTATGAGATTGAGCCTCAGGCAGTTCAGCGTAGGCATGTTTATTTTGCTTATAGCCGTGATGTACACTCTCTTTGCCATACGTTATTTTCAACAGCGTGAGGCTACAGCAAGCGTAATCCATGAAAGCATACATAACGATCTTTCAGAACTGGCCTATGTACTCTCACGCCACATCAAAAAAGAGTCCATATCTACCGCTCGCTCATTGCTTGACAGAAAAGCTGCAAATAGCAGGTATATCAATGCTATAGCGATCTATGATGATCAAAAACTACTGGTGACAACAGACCCAAAATACTCCGATAGCCTCAAATCAGCATTTGTTCACACCGATATTCCCAATAATATCTATGAGAGTTTACTCCGGAATGAAGGCCTACAAGACAGTATCTTTTACTATCAGGGAAAACAGCTCAAAAGCTACAGCCTCATCTTTTATACCGACCGAGAGTATATTAAAAAACATTTTGAAAAAAATAAAGAGGCCTTTCTCCTTCTCTTTGTGTTTATTCCCTTAATCGTCTTGATCCTATTTGCTCTGGTTGTTCGAAAGATCATCACTCTTCCGCTTGAAAGACTCCGCCAGTATGCCTACTATCAATCCACTATACCAAAGCAATTTTGTCTTAAAGAAGTCGAGTATATCCGTGCGTCCATGGTACAGACCTTTAAGAGGCTGGAACAGGAAAAAACAGACTTATATAACCTCTCCAGGACAGACTCTTTAAGCGGATTGGCGAACAGAAATCTTCTTCAAGAGCGTGTTGAACAGATCATTGAACTCAGTAAACGAAGCGACAAAGAGTTTGCTCTGCTTTTTTTAGACCTGGACCATTTCAAATCGGTCAATGACTCTCTCGGTCATGATGTCGGAGATGAACTGCTTCGAAATGTGGCCCGTGTCATTCAAGATATCCTGCGTCTCAATGATGTGGTTGCACGTATCGGAGGCGATGAATTTGTCATCGTCTTGACCAGCTACAGCAATGAGGTAGAACTGATAGAGATCATTAATCGCATACAAACACGTTTGGCGAAGCCTTGGGAAGTACAGACCTTTCCTATACAGATAACCAGCAGCATAGGGATCACCATCTATCCGAAAGACGGGGAAAACCTGCTTACCCTGATGAAGAATGCTGATATTGCGATGTACAAAGCCAAGGATAATGGACGCAGCGGATACAGTTTTTTCACACAGGAACTTAATGAAAAGACCCAAGAGTACATCTCCCTCACCAACAGTATGCGCGAAGCACTTAAAAATGATGAGTACGTTTTATACTATCAGCCGCAAAATGACACCAAAACCAATGATATCATCGGTGCTGAAGCTCTAATACGATGGGATGTACCTCACAAGGGCATGATCTCTCCGGCTGTCTTTATCCCTATTGCCGAGCAAAATGGTTTCATCGTCGAACTCGGAGAATGGATCCTGCGCACAGCTATCAAACAGAAAAAAGAGTGGGAGGAGAAGGGAAGTGACATCAAACTCTCCATCAATATCGCAGCCAAGCAGGTACAGAACCCCCGATTTGTAGACGACTTGCAAACCCTTCTTCAGACCTATAAGGTCAATGCTTCCAATATTGTCCTTGAGATCACAGAATATGTCTTTTTAGACAGCAGTGCCTCCCTGCACGAGGTGTTCACTAAGATCAAGAAACTTGGCGTTCAGATCTCTCTTGATGATTTTGGGACAGGGTATTCCTCTTTGTCGTATCTGAAGGCCTTTCCTATCGATATACTCAAAATAGATAAAAGCTTTATTGATGATTATGAGAATGAAGATGGTTCTGTCTTTATTGAGACGATTATTAAGATGGCTCAGACCCTTAAGCTCCAAGTGATTGCCGAAGGGGTAGAGACACACGAGCAAATAACCTACCTCAAGGCACTTCATTGTGATGCCTATCAGGGTTATTTTTGCAGTAAACCTGTCGAACCTAAGGTCTTTGAGTCACTGTGTAAAGAAATCAATCTATAAACTTCACAAGCTCATCCATCGGTGCACGTTCAGGCTGGTAGCTGTTTTGAAGGGCAGAGGGGTCTTCATATCCAAGAACAATACTGTACAGAAGTGCAAGGTTATCAGGTGTCTGAAGCGTTTTAGCGATGACCTTGCCATACTCCGTGGTAGAGCCCTGAGGACATGAGTCAATACCGTAAGCCTGGGCTGCAAGCATAATACTCTGCATATAGGCACCACAATCGATCAAAGCACCCTGAGCCCCATCGATAAGAGTTTTGTCCGTAAAGACAAAGAAGACAGTCTGTGCACCAAACCAACGGTAATTATCATGCCACAGTTCTTTACGGCGTGCATCATCTTTTCTATCGACATCCAAAAGTTTATATAGACCTACGCCCGTTGTTATACGACGGCGCTTATAGGGATTTATCCATTGAAGAGGATAATACTGGATAAACTGATCAATATCCCCGCCTCCGTCAATATGTTTAATAATATCCTGGCCGATGTTATCAAGAATCTCTTTATTTGAGATAGCATAGACTATCCAAGGCTGCATATTTGCACCACTTGGTGTCATATTTGCTGCAGCAAGGATCTTCTCCTGGATATCTTTAGGGACAGGCTTGTCCAAAAACTTTCGTTTTGATGAACGTTTGGTAATGGCATCAATAACTGTGATATTTTCCACGTTGGCACTCCTGTAATAATGGCAGAATTATAGCGATTTTTACTTTGCACTAGCCTCAACTGCTTACTTCGCTATATTTTTTCTTTCTAAATTTGTATAATAAGTAATCTCTTTGTAACAAAGTTTCAGTAAAATTTCACTATCAAATATTGTCTTTAGAACAGACATATGAAGAAGAAGAATGAATGAATAAATTCCTAGACAGGTTTTTCCACTTATCAACACTTTCTATTGCCTTGTTGACGTTACTTGTGACAGGTGCTATATTTGGTGTTTTGTATCAAGAGGCCAAGCCAGCCATAGACGCCTTTGGTTTTGATTTTCTTATCGATAGCAAATGGGCGCCAAACCTTGAAAAATTCGGTGCTTTTCCTGCCATCGTCGGTTCTATCATGTCTACCGCTTTGGCCATGTTTTTAGCGATTCCTCTGGCTATCGGGGTAGCCATATTTTTATCTGAGATCGCACCGGCAAAACTCAAATCATCCGTTGGTGTGTCAATCGAGCTGCTCGCAGCCATCCCTTCGGTCATCTACGGTATGTGGGGTCTGTTTTATTTTGTCCCGATCATCCGTGACCTTTTCGGAGGTCTTGGGATTGGTCTACTGACTGCAGGTATCGTACTGGCTATCATGGTCCTTCCTTTTATGGCAGCAGTTACACGTGATGCTATGAACACAACGCCTGATATCTTAAAAGAGTCGGCATACGCGCTGGGCGGGACAAAGTGGGATGTCATCAAAGATGTCGTTATCCCTTATGCAAAAGCAGGGATCATTGGTGCCACTATCCTTGCCTTAGGACGTGCTATAGGTGAGACAATGGCCGTGACCTTTGTCATGGGTAATGTTCATAAGATTCCTTCGCTGATTACCGATCCTGCGACTTCAATCCCGGTTGCTCTAGCAAACGAATTTGCAGAAGCGGATGAAGGACTTTATTTCTCCAGTCTCTTCTACCTGGCGATGATCTTGTTTATCATCTCTTTTGCCATAATCGCTTTTGCAAAGTTCGCTTTTTTGAAAAGAGGTAGAAAATGACACATGTAGAAAAACGGATCCTTATTAACAAGATCGTCATGATCCTCTCGAGTCTTTCTGCAGCAGTTGGTATCGCCTTTTTGTTATGGATACTCACTATCCTTGTCATAAACGGTATCGATGCGATCAACTGGAACATCTTTATCTTCGAAGGTGCACCTCCGGGATATGAAGAGAGCGGGCTCAAACATGCTCTTATCGGTCAGGTCATGCTTATCGGAGTCGCTACGCTTATCGGCGTGCCTCTAGGTATCCTTGCCGGGACATACCTAAGTGAATACGGCGGACTGAAGTCAAAACTTGCCAACACTATACGCGATATCTCCGACATCATGATGTCTGCACCTTCTATCGTAATCGGTTCATTTGTCTATGCGATCTTTGTAGCTCCGTTTGGACATTTTAGCGGTTGGGCAGGGATCATAGCACTGACGATCATTATGGTACCTATCATCCTAAGAACTACAGATGATATGCTTCAGCTCGTTCCTACGACCCTTCGTGAAGCTGCTTTTGCTCTTGGTGCACCAAAGTACAAAGTCATCCTGCAAGTCGTCATCCGAGGCGCAAAAACAGGTATTCTCACGGGTGTCCTACTTGGTGTTGCACGTGTCTCAGGTGAGACGGCACCCCTTCTGTTCACTTCGTTTAACGACAACTTCTTAAACACTGACCTCTCTGAGCCTATCGCTTCACTGACGGTAACGATGTTTAATTATGCGACCAGTCCCTATGAAGACTGGCAAAAGCTTGGATGGGCAGCCGCCTTCATCCTATCAATGTTTATCCTGGGTCTCAACATCCTGGGTCGACTACTATTAATGAAAAGAAAGAGTAAATAACCATGGCAACTATTATTGATATCCCCGAAGAAAAAGCTATAGAGGTCAACAACTTTGACTTTACTTATGCCGGTGCGAGTGATCCGAGTCTAAAAAACATCTCTATGCCGATAGCCAAAAATAAGGTAACCGCCCTGATAGGTCCATCAGGTTGCGGTAAGACCACTCTACTTCGCTCGTTTAATCGTATGCATGATCTTTATCCCGGAAACGCATACAACGGTGAGATCATATTCGAAGGACGCAACATTCTTCAAGAGAAAGAAGACATGATCAAACTGCGCACACAGATTGGTATGATCTTTCAAAAACCGACTGCTTTTCCAATGAGTATCTTCGATAATGTCGCTTACGGTCTTCGCCTCAAAGGTATCAAGAACAAAAGTGAGCTGCGAGACCGTGTCGAAAAAGCCCTCAAAGATGCAGCGATCTGGAAAGAGACAAGCGCACGTCTAAAAGATGATGCAAACGGTCTTTCAGGTGGACAGCAGCAGCGTCTGTGTATTGCCAGAGCAATTGCGGTCGAACCGGAAGTCCTCTTGTTTGATGAACCGACTTCTGCACTTGACCCTATCTCTACACAGGGAATCGAAAAACTTATCATCGAACTAAAAGAAAAGGTCTCTATCCTTATCGTCACGCACAACATGCAACAAGCTGCACGTGTGTCCGACTATACAGGTTTTATGTATCTAGGGGATCTTGTCGAACTCGGAAAGACTGAAGAGCTATTTGTAACCCCTGCAGAAAAACTGACAGAAGAGTACATAACAGGTAAATTTGGTTAATAGTCTGGATTAACTCCAGACATATCAATTTTTAAAATCATCTCTGTAAAGAGAAAATCTATTTATTGTATGCGTCTATAGCCGCTCGGAATGCATCCAGGTGACTATACGAACCTGCTTTAAGGTTTTCAAATACCTTCACAACATCAGACGGCATACCGATCTCAGCATGCTCAAGATCGTCAATATCTGTAAGTTCAATATATTCACCAACCATCAATCCGCTTAGCTCAGACTGATATCCCTGCGCTATCAAAGTGTCATATAACTCTTGAAGTACCGGTACGATAAATACACCGATGTCTTCCTCATATACGTTAGAGATATCTACATCATATTTTTCACACAACAATTGCGCACTGTCCATATGCTCCTGCTCTGATTTTTGTATGTTTGCATATACTGTCTGATCCGCGTAATAATTACCCAAGGTAATATACGCATCACGCGCAACCTTCTCTTCCTGGTAGATAAACAGAAGGGTATCCTTCTGCTCTTGTGTCAAAGCCTCTGCTGCAAATGAAGATGTCGCCATAAGAGCTGTCGTAATACTTGCTAATACTATTTTCTTGATCATGATATTATCCTTTAAACTAATTTCTATGTAAGTATAGTAATATTGCGTTAGTTAAATGTTAGCAGGTAAACATCCAATATTTTTAGGGATAGGGAGATAGATTTTTGAATTGATAAAGTTTAGAAATTAAAACGTGTATGAAGTTGTTGGATGAAAAATCATCCAAACTTAATCAACCTGTCGTCCGGCCATATAATCGATCTTCCATATTTCACCATGTAAAGAAGTATATAACTGTTTTTTCTTTCCGTTCTCTTTATAACGTACCATGCACCGGCTCTTGCCAAGAGGTGTCACTTGAAGATCCGAGATCGTCTTTGGAGGAGCTGCTTGAAGTTTTTTACGAACAGCCTCTTGCACTTCCTTGTCCACTTCAGGAGAACTTCCGTACTGTTTGAGCACCTTATGAAACTCCTTATCCTTTAACGCAACAGAAAGTGCCCAAACTTCAATCGTCATGTCAAATGAGTCCTTGACCATAACGCTTTTAAGAAGTTCAATATCGGCATTATTCATTGCATAATAATATGACTGAACAGTATCTTCTGGTGTCTTAAGTGAAATTTCCTGTGCACTCAAGAGTGTAAATAATAGTCCTATGTAGACAATAAATCGCATACACTTCTACTCTTATTTATTATATGCGTTAATGGCTGCTCTAAATGCATCCAGGTGACTATACGAACCTGCTTTAAGGTTTTCAAATACCTTCACAACATCAGACGGCATACCGATCTCAGCATGCTCAAGATCGTCAATATCTGTAAGTTCAACATATTCACCAACCATCAATCCGCTTAGCTCAGACTGATATCCCTGCGCTATCAAAGTGTCATATAACTCTTGAAGTACAGGCACTACGAAGA
>Ga0316204_10007685_pt1 | contig 15548 bp, 15 predicted proteins | sample 6monrhotite_MG_2_FD_205661 | JGI IMG/M metagenome (GOLD analysis project Ga0316204, IMG submission 205661) | Microbial mat bacterial communities from mineral coupon in-situ incubated in ocean water Damariscotta River, Maine, United States -... | ecosystem: Environmental > Aquatic > Marine >... | reverse complement strand
CTGAAACTTCTTCGCCACCAAATCGCTTAACACCTAAGCGTTTACTTTCTGAATCGCGACCGTTACGGGTACTACCACCAGCTTTTTTATGTGCCATTTTATCTCTCCAAAATCTTTTTCAATTCAAACTTATATTCAATTCCAACTTACTAATCACAAGTCTGAATCGTTGAATTCGATATTAACTATTTATCCGCTTGAATTACTTGCTAATGCTAGTAATTTTAACTTCCGTAAACCACTGACGGTGACCCATCTGCTTCATACTGTGCTTACGACGCTTAAATTTAATGATTTTAACTTTCTTACCGCGACCTTGTTCAACAATTTCACCAGAAACTTTTGCCTTATCAAGATAAGGTGCGCCTAATGCTAAATCATCGCCTTCGCCAACCATCAAGATTTTATCAAAATCAATAGTTTCGCCTTTTCCAAGATCAATTTTCTCTAGGCGAACAACTTGCCCTTCTTTTACTCGGTGCTGTTTACCACCACTTTGAATCACCGCGTACATAGCGACACTCTCTCCGTCTTATCATGTATTGGACTTGCCCGAATACAAATTTAGTTTCTTTACAGTTCAAATCAGAACAAACTGCGAGCGACCCCCCATCAAATTACAGGGAATCCCTTAAATTAGGGCGCGCATTTTAAGTCATTAACCTCTTCCTAGCAAGCAGAATTACTATAAAAATGCACATTTTCTTAACTGAAACAATTTCTGTAGCGAAAACCATAGTTTTCACTTGACCCCAGCCAGTGCAAACAATAGCATTCTGGCATAATGTTTTGCGTGGCAGTATACACCAATTGCAAATCTAATCAGAAGTACCACTTTAACAGAAGTATCACTTTATCAATGGTTGAATCATTTGTCTGACATAAATACAATTACCAAACTAGTTGAAAAGGATTTCCAAGCGACTAATCAGGTTATATTAGATCAGCTACATTCCGATGTCGCTCTGGTAAATCAGCTAGGACATTATATTGTTGCTGCAGGGGGTAAGCGGTTACGACCTTTGCTGGTGTTGATGGTTGCTAATTCTTTTGGTTATAAAGGGGATCAACATCATCAAACGGCAGCTATTATCGAGTTTATTCATACTGCGACCTTACTTCATGATGACGTGGTCGATGAAAGTGATAGACGTCGCGGGCGTGAAACAGCTAACGCTTTGTTTGGAAATGCCGCGAGCGTGTTAGTTGGCGATTTTCTTTATTCTCGCTCATTTCAAATGATGGTTTCTATCGATAAAATGGAAATCATGAAAATTCTCTCAAATACTACCAACCAAATAGCCGAGGGTGAAGTATTACAATTGATGAATTGTAACGACCCGAATGCGACAGAAGAAAGCTATTTCAAAGTTATCAAGCATAAAACAGCTATATTATTCGCCGCCGCTTGTCAGTTAGGTGCCGTCATTGCAAAAAAAGAAGAGCTATCACAATCACTCCACCAATACGGAATGCATTTGGGACTCGCTTTTCAGTTGATGGACGATGCACTTGACTATATTGCTGATAGTGACGAACTCGGAAAAAATGTTGGTGACGATTTAGCTGAAGGCAAGCCTACCTTACCACTAATTTACGCCATGCAAAACGCCGATGACAAAGGTACTCAATTAATCAAGAGCTGTATTGAAAATGGCGGCCTTGATCAATTAGACCAAGTGCAATCAATCATAAAAGAAACCAAGGCCATCGAATATACTCTCGACAAAGCGAATCAAGAAATTATACTCGCAAAAAGCTATCTAAAAGATATGCCTGATAATTTATTTACCCAAGCACTTTATGACTTAGCCGAACTGGCAGTGAAAAGAAGTTTTTAGCTTTTGTATCAACAAAAAGATATAGCCTAACAACCCAAATATCCATTAACATTGATAGAGAAGCTTCTTTGTGACGCAACTCTGTCTAATTTATCTCTCTCAATGTATCTAAAAAAACCCTGAAACTTTGCTAGTTACTCGCATTTTTATTTGATAGAATGCCGCTCAAATTTCACCCAAGCCAAAAAGCATGACAAAAATCAGTCAAAATGGAGCCAGTTGTGAATAATCGTCCCGTCGAACATCTAAACCTTTCTAGTCACCAGCTTATTGAACACGCTCTCCAGCGCAAAGAAGGCACTTTAGCTGCAACTGGTGCTTTGAATGTCCTTACTGGAGCTAGAACAGGTCGTTCACCGAATGATCGTTTTATCGTAAAAGAAACGTCCACTGAGTCAGAAATTGATTGGGGAAACATTAATCGGCCAATCGCTGAAGACACTTTCAATAATTTATGGGACAGAGTTAAACAACATTTAAATCAAAAAGATGCTTATTTTGTATCTCAGCTCCATGTTGGTTCAGATCCAGAGCATTATCTTCCGGTTAACGTAAAAACAGAAACGGCATGGCAAAATCTTTTCGGTCAAAATCTATTTATTAGACCTGAAAACTATAACCCGTCCAGCAAACAAGAGTGGCAAATTATGAATGCTGCTAACTTTGTTTGTGATCCTGAACGGGATGGCGTTAACAGCGATGGCACTGTAATCATCAATTTTGGTCAAAAGAAAGTTCTAATTGCTGGGATGAAATATGCTGGCGAAATGAAAAAAGCCATGTTTTCTGTACAAAATTTCTTACTTCCTGCAAATGATGTTCTACCTATGCATTGCGCGTCTAATACCGATGGACAAGGTGATGTAACCTTATTTTTTGGTCTGTCTGGTACTGGTAAAACGACTCTTTCTGCTGATCCATCGCGCTACCTTATTGGTGACGATGAACACGGCTGGGGTGTAGGAACTGTGTTTAATATTGAAGGTGGTTGTTACGCTAAAACAATTGATTTATCTCAAAAAAATGAGCCTGTTATTTGGAATGCTATTAAGAAAGGCACAATAATTGAAAATGTCGTGTTAGATCAAGATGGAGTTGCAGATTATAGCGATACAACTCATAGCCAAAATGGTCGTGCAGGTTATCCTAGAGAGCACATTGAACTAATGGTCGAAGAAAATAGAGCGTGTGAGCCAAGTGCCGTCATCTTCTTAACTTGTGATTTAACAGGAGTTCTTCCACCAGTTTCTATTTTGACTAAAGAAGCCGCCGCTTATCATTTTTTAAGTGGTTATACCGCCAAAGTTGGTTCAACGGAAATAGGTTCAACCTCGGCGATTGAATCAACCTTTTCTACCTGTTTTGGCGCACCTTTCTTCCCTCGCCCTGCCAGTGTCTATGCAGAACTTTTAATGAAGCGAATAGAAGCTAACAACGCTCAAGTTTATTTGGTTAATACCGGTTGGACAGGCGGTACTTATGCTAACGGTGGCAAGCGTTTTAGTATTCCTACTACTCGCGCGGTCATCAGCGCAATTCAATCAGGCAAGTTAGCCGATTGCGAAACCGTCCATATCGATCAGTTAAATCTTGATGTTCCAGTTTCTGTTGATGGTGTAGAAGATATTTTACTTCAACCGAGACAAACATGGGCTGATTCTGATGCTTACGATCAAGAAGCTAAAGCTGTGGCTAAATTATTTGCAGATAATTTCGCTAAGTTTGAAGTTTCAGACCTGATTAAAAGTGCTGGCCCTCGGACATAAACATTAGATTTAAAAATATCGAGCAGCCAAGGATGGCGGTAATCTTTCTAACTCCAAAATAACGAGAAATAATAAAAGACTATCGCCCACCTTTTATCAAACAACTATCAATCAAAATCAATTTTACATATTCTTTTTAGTCGGTTCTCCCAACCCATCAATGACAATCTTCTCAGCCTCATATCCATATAATCTTTGTCCTTACACAACTCAGTAGGAAAGTTACTTAAAGTAATAGTTTCCTTTTCTCCAAGATATAAAATTGAATCAAACATTTCTTGCATTTTAGGAGCATTATCAGGTGAATACTTGCCTTCTCCGTACGCATAAGGATAGTAAAAACTAAAACGCTCCGACCCTAAAGCGGTATTCTTCAATAGTGATAACGAAGGTTTTCTCCAATTATTTATACTTTTTTGTATCTTATTAAGATCAGAACTAATATTTGTCCATACAGAAAAAACATTAATTTCTTCCTGCTCTAACATTGTTACAATACTATTAACAGGTTCTAAAGGAATATCAATTAAACGAGCTCCATTTTTTACAGGCTCATTTAGATGTTTACGTATGAAATGCATTTCTCCAAATATAATGAGCGCCTTGCGTCCCTTGTCTAATACTTCACTTTTAATAATATCAACGGCAGATAAATCCCTGTCGATTGTTTTACGTAATTTTAAAAAATCAGCTCTATTATTTATTTTGCTCCAATCGAAAGCCGGTTGACTAAGTAATACACGAACTTTTTTTTCTGAAGGATTGTTTTTATTGATTTTTCTGACAGCTGCAAAAAAGGCTTCATAAATTGGTACATCCCAAATCATATGAGGTGCCGTTGTGTTAAGCCAAGTCTTACGAAATTCGATATAATCGACTTGTTCACCTTTAATATATCGATCCATGATATCTTGATAGCTTGAACTACCAAACTCAACGACGATGTCATTAACGATATTTGAGAAATTCGGATCGTTAATTAGTTCAAGCCTAAAATAATGTCCCTGTTCATTATTATGCTCACCTTCTCCCAATGCAACTATATCGTGATCTTCAAATTTACTTAAAACTGAGGAAATAGGGTCTAAGGGGAGCGATTGTGATATTTCGTTATTTTCCATACCTTTGCATTGAATACTGAAAATAATAATCGCGAGAGTAATAATAATTTTCTTTTCATTTAACATAATAGCTTACATCTGAGTCACATGTAACAACTATACTACTTTAACAATTGCTTTTTGTATACAATCTTGATTATTAAAATATACCAGAACAAAAAAGACCATTAAAAAAAGGGAGCAAATGCTCCCTTTTTTATAACTAGTAAAATTGAATTAAGAACGCTCAGTTACTTCCAACAAATGATATCCAAATTGCGTCTTAACAGGTCCATGAACAACGCCAACTTCTTCATTGAAGCAAACGGCATCAAATTCTGGAACCATCATACCGGGTCCAAAAGAGCCTAAATCGCCACCACTATTTCCAGAAGGGCAAGAAGAGTGCTGTTTTGCTAAATCAGCCATAGCCAAAATGGCCGCGCAGGTTATCCAAGAGAGCATATTGAATTAATGGTCGAAGAAAATAGAGCGGGAGAACCCAGTGCTGTCATTTTCTTAACTTGCGACCTGACGGGTGTTCTTCCACCAGTTTCTATTTTGACTAAAGAAGCTGCCGCTTATCATTTTTTAAGTGGCTATACAGCAAAAGTAGGTTCAACAGAAATCGGTTCAACCTCGGCGATAGAATCAACCTTTTCAACTTGTTTTGGCGCACCTTTCTTCCCTCGCCCTGCAAGTGTTTATGCCGAGCTCCTAATGAAGCGAATAGAAGCCAACAATGCTCAAGTTTATTTGGTTAATACGGGGTGGACCGGTGGTACTTATGCTAATGGTGGCAAACGATTTAGTATTCCTACTACTCGGGCGGTCATCAGTGCAATTCAATCTGGTAAGTTAGCTGATTGCGAAACAGTTCATATCGAACAATTGAACCTAGATGTACCGGTTTCGGTGGAAGGTGTAGAAGATATCCTACTTCAGCCAAGAAAGACTTGGAGTGATGGTGCGGCCTACGATGAAGAATCCAAAAAAGTTGCAGAGTTGTTCTCTGAGAATTTTGCTAAGTTTGAAGTATCTCAAGCAATTAAAGATGCAGGACCTCGCAGCTAAATATCAGTTTGCTATAAGCCAAATTTTTCTTAACCGATAATTTTGGCTTATTATCTGTAACACACTTATTAAGGGTGGTTATTTAAATATTGAACAACTGCTTGGTAATTTACCCGTCCATAACCATCGACATTGTCTGTTTCGAATTGAGTTGCTGAATGTAATAGAGCATTCACAATTTCGAGGTTTTTCTTTTCAGGAAATCTGTGCTTAATTTTTGCAATAATTGCTGCTACCTTTACTATTGAATAAGAGGTGCCGCTGGCTAACTGGTAGCTTGCTTTTGAAAATGGTATCGCAACCTTTAGATTTTCTCCTTTTGAGAAAATATTTGCTTGGAAATGGGAAAATGAATGGGGATTATTACAAGGTGATAGACCAAAACTAGAATCGAGTAATCGTTCTGAATTTTCCGACAAAGCACCTACCGTAATTAAGGGATACAAAACATTATCTAATATTAAATTTGCCGGGGAATAGTTCATTTCCTTATTATTTGCGTAATTGCCGGCCGAAAAAACAGGAATGATATTGGCTGCTAGAAGGGCTTCAATTGGTTGTTGCCATTCGTTTTTACATCCAGGCTCTGATGCTAACCAAGCATTTATAATGACATCTACTTTTGGTTGGATAAAGAACCAATTCATACATTGTAAAATTAGTTGATCGCTGTATTTTCCCTTTGGTAACCCATTACAAGATAAAAAATTTCCTTTATGTAAATAGCCATTTTCTATTTCTTTATTTCCATTAACGGCGAGAAGACTTAAAATTCCGCTTGCATGTCCAAGAGCAGTATCTTTTAACTCAAAGGTGCGATCTGATGGATTGTATTGAAAAACACTTACATCTTGCATTTGCTCATGATAAACACTCACACCAGAATCGATAATACCAACCACAAAAGGACTAGCTGTTTTAAGGATTGGTTTGATGGCCGTTGGTGGTAAATTTACTTTTGATCTAGATGCATCTATTTTAGGAATAGCTAATATCGAATTGTTTATCGGCAACTTTTCAAATTGTAAATTATTTTTTTTAAATAAATATCGATATTGTTTTAACAACCATTGATTGGAAAAATCGTTCAACAGAATCGATGAATATTGAACTAATTGTTTTTGTTCTTGGTTAGACAAATTCAAGGTATGACTTAATTCAACAAGTTTTTTTAAATTTATTACTTTAGGAAACAATATCAAATTATTTTGCTTTTGAGTTGAAAAACGGTAAGGTCGATCGATGATAATTTCATTTACAGGTAAGCACTTAGGTAAAGTGTCTATACAAATAGTTTTTTTAGAAAGAAATGCTTCAAACTCTTTTAGAGATATTTGCAGTTCAGAAATAATTTGGATTACTAACTGCTGGTTTTCGACTCTACTGTTATCTATCTTGATTGTACCAGCTAAAAGCGCATAGCTTGATCCAAAGCAACAGAGGTAAATACTCAGTTTTAAAATAAAAATTTTCAATATTTGTTTTCTTATCATTTTAATAGATTTGAAATCGTTTATTCGCTTTCTAGGCCAATATTTCTAAAGCTTACAGCCTAACAAAAATCGCGATATTTAAAAAATTAATTTTTTCAACTCATCAACTTAAATCAATATTACACATAAATCAATATTACGATAAATCAATATTACCTTTATTTTTTTGAATATGGCTGTTAGTCTTTGTCCAGTTGTAAGCTTTTTATATTAGATAATATTTATATTAGCGAAGTTACATATAACAGTTTATAGCTAAATTTTTCATTAGATAAATTTGTTTGGGAAGGTACTAGGTAGTAGCAATTCTAATGAAAACTATAACAAACAATAAAATTGAAGCTTCCCTATTTATAAGATCACACTATTTTATAAGATCACACTATCAATATGGAAAGCTTTCTTAAATGGAGATTAAAAATGTCAGTAAAACACAAAAATTTAATCAAACTTTTTGCAGGAGTCTTTACGGTACTTGCCTCAGGTTGTGGTTATTCAGATTATCCAGGTCACCCTGGACATAAAACTCATACAGAAGCCTATGTTCCAGCATGGGGTACAGTTATTTCCGGCTGGGATGCAAATTGGGATGGCACTTATGTTTATACGGTAAATTACGATCATCAAAAGTGGATGAAAAAAGATTACCAATTTAACGTACAAATAAAGAGCTATAGAAATACAGTTGAAGGCTCATACCCTCACAGAACAAATGTATCGCCTTCTGGCGCTGGCTTTGAAGGTGCTACGGGGTTTTCCGGTGGTGTTTTTGAGAGTTACTGGATTGCCAATGATACCGATCCAGACAATCATGGGTTTGATCTTAACTTTGACCAAAGCCAACCTTTAGATGACGATGGAAATTGGATTGAACCTGGATTGATTTTAGCAAGCACCGCTCCAGAACAAGAAGTTGACGGTTATGATTGGGATTTACAAACTGGCATGCAAAACGCTTCCGCATTTTTAGGCAGCATTATTGAAAATGGCGGTTCAATCAATGATTTAAATCTTGGCGTTAATGCTATTTCTTTAAATGGTCAAAAACATAACATTGATAAATTCAACATTGGTTTTTCGCGCAATGGTAACCAAAATGAAGTCCATATCGCAAATCAGCCTTCAGCTAAAATGTTGATTAATACTATTTTAGAAAATACTGAAAATATGAAGAATGTTAAATTAGTTCTTCATTTTGATAATGGAATGGACGTCGCAACGCCAAAAGGTTTAGCGGTTAGTTTTAATCACAACCTTTTAGCAAAGTTTGCTAAGTAACCAACTAGTTAAGGAGAATAAATAATGAAATTACCTACTAATAAAAAACTAGTTGCAAGCATGATTTTTGCAGCTTTAGCGAGCGGTTCTGCTGCAGCGGCTGAAACAACAAACTATATCGTTAAATTAAAAAATAATTCTGCACCTTTTGTTGTAATGAATCAAACAAGAACGCCTCAAATGATGGTCAGTGAGGCTGCTCAGCGTGAAGTTGCAGTTCAATCATTTGTTAACGAAAATGATATCCAAGCTAAACATGTTTACAACAATGTTTACTATGGTTTTTCCGCTAGTCTAACTAATGATCAAGTAAAAGCATTAGAAGGCAATTCAAATGTTGCCGGTGTTTACCCAGATCAAATTTTACGTATTGTTGATATTCCTGAAGGGTATACTCCTCACTTTACTACTAAGGAACACCGTGCGATTGTTGATTGGCCACAAGTTATCCCCCAAGGTCCGACTGACTCAGGCTCAATTGATTCTTCGTACACTGGTGCTGGACAACATATATATATAATTGACACAGGTATTGATGTTACCCAAAATGATATCAAAGACAATTTAGGAGCATCTTATGCTGCTGAAGTGTGTTCAGGTGACTATTGTGATGCTGATTATGATGATGATCATAGTCACGGAACTCACGTAGCGGGAACAGCTGCCGCATCTAACAACACGATTAACGCTGTAGGAATTGCCCCTAATGCGACTGTTCATGCCGTTAAAGTATGTACCGCTGGAGGAAGCTGTCCTACATCGTCCATTCTTGACGGTTTAAACTGGGCAGTGGGTGATATGACCGCTCGTGGTGAGACTGCAGTTGCTAATCTAAGTTTGGGTGGATATGACTCGACTGACAAAGGTGTGTGCGATGAAACCGGTTATACTGGAGATCATGTTGTAGCTGAAAGTTATTGTGATGCTGCCCATGCAGGAATGGTCGTTGTTGTGGCTGCTGGTAACGATGCGGACGATGCAAACAATTATGCGCCTGCAGGTTATGATTCTACAATTACTGTTAGTTCCTATACTAGTTATGATGCTGATTATGATGAAGCTGCTTTCACCAGTTTCAGTAACTATGGAAGTGCTGTCACCATTGCGGCTCCTGGTAGCAGAGTTGTTTCGTTAAATCGTACTCATGCTACAATGACTATGAGTGGTACTTCTATGGCTTCTCCAGCGGTTGCAGGTGCTGCTGCACTAGTTATGCAAAAGCATGCCCAATCAATGGATTATTCAGCGACGGTTAATGTTCGTCAGATGTTAGTAGACAATGCTATTCAACCTGGTTTTACTTATATGGATGATGGTAGTTCGGCTCAACACGATGAAGGTCTATTAAACGTACGTTTCTTAGATGAAGAGTAAAGCAAAATTAGGACTCTAGAATTATAGATTTCAGAGTACTATTGTTTTAGAAAGGCGCTAGATATTAGCGCCTTTTTTATAAGCCAAAAATTAGGTTCTTTCTGTCACTTCAAGAAGGTGATAGCCAAACTGAGTTTTTACTGGTCCATGTACCACTCCAACCTCGCCATTGAAACAAACGGTATCAAATTCAGGAACCATCATACCAGGACCAAAAGAACCTAAGTCTCCACCACTATTACCTGAAGGGCAAGAAGAATGCTGTTTCGCTAAATCCGCAAAATCTGAGCCCGCAGTTATTTGATCTTTCAATTCATTACACTTTTCTTCAGTATCAACCAAAATATGTCTAGCTGTGGCAGTAGCCATGATGTTTCTCCAAATAGTTTGATGTTAGATTATTCAGTGATTATATCAGAAACTAGTGTTTTCACTCTAGACTTAGACCAGCAAATCTAGAATAATCCCTTTCAAAGTACGTCCTTGAGAAAAGCTAATGAATAAAGATTTAATTATTGCCTGCCCAACCTGTAAAAAAAGCCAACGCTGGTCTGAGTGTGGTGACCATAAACCATTTTGTTCAAAACGCTGTCAGTTAATCGATCTTGGCGAATGGGCTAACGAAAAACATTCGATTGCGGGACAGCCCGTTCAATTACCGGATGATGAATCAAATAATTTTAACTAGACTGGCCGACTATTATTATCCCGAACTCTGATTAAGCAATTTCAATTTGTTCAACAATTAACTGAACCGTCTGATTACCACGATACTCATTAATATCTAATTTATAAACCGCGCGGATTTTATCATCAATTTGAACCTTTAGATTTTCATCAAAGAAAAAATGAATCGCATCAATTAATTGGTTCGATTTTTTTAAGACTAATTTTAAATGCTTTTCACCAACAACTCGTTGACTAATAATAATAAATTCGTCATCAAATAATGGTTCAGGAAACCCTTGCCCCCAAGGGCCAATGTTTTTTAATCTTTGAGCAAAATCTAAATTCATATCAGCTTCGTTTAAATGGCCGTCGGTTAAAATTTCATCGGAAATAGAATTGATACCGAGCAACTCTTCGGTAGATTGATGAAATGCTTCAGCAAAGGATTTAAAATCTTTTTCTTTTAAAGATAAACCTGCAGCCATCGCGTGACCACCAAATTTTTCTATTAAATTCGGATAACGATTATCAACTAAAACTAACACATCTCTTATATGAACACCCGCAACAGAGCGAGCCGACCCTTTAATCATTGGTTCAATTTTTTCTTCGTCTCGGGCAAAAACAATTACTGGTCGATTAATTTTGTCTTTTACTCTTGAAGCTAATATACCAATCACTCCCTGATGCCATTGTGGATCATATAGACACAAAGTAGTTGGTCTTTCGGCTTCAGTTTCCAGTTGATTATTTTGCGAAAAATAAGCCGCAAGATCAGCATTGGCTTGCTCTAACATTTCTTGTTCAATCGTTCGTCTTTGTTTATTCAGACTATCTAAATGCCGAGCAATTTGATTGGCTTCGGCTTGCGATTTTGCTAACAAACAGTTAATGCCAATCGTCATATCTTGCAACCGTCCCGCCGCATTCAATCGAGGTCCAATGGCAAAACCAAGATCAGATGCTTGGCATTTATGATACGAACGATTAGCCACTTCTAACAAAGCGTTAATGCCAAAACAAGCTTTGCCACTTCTGATGCGCTTTAGCCCTTGTTCGACCAAAATGCGATTATTTTTGTCTAGTACAACAACATCAGCAACTGTGCCTAATGCAACCAAATCAAGCAGTTCTGCAAAGTTGGGTTCACCTATATTTTTTAACTCAAACCAACCAGCTTCACGCATAACCCGTCTAAGCGTTAACATCAAATAGAAAGCAACGCCGACTCCTGCTAAGTTCTTGCTTTCAAAATTATCATCTGGCTGATTTGGATTCACAATAACAAGCGCATTGGGAAGGGTTTCTGCGGCTAAATGATGATCTGTAATTATAACGGGTATACCTAACTCATTTGCCTTATCCACACCTTGATGATTTGCGATGCCATTATCTACAGTGATGATCAGATCTGGTTTTAAAGTAGCCGCATGTTCGACTAATTTTTCTGACAAACCGTATCCAAACTGAAATCGGTCGGGGACTAAAAACTGAATATTATTTGCACCGAGCATATTCAGTGCCTTTAACATAAGTGCAGAGCTCGTTGCTCCGTCTGCATCAAAATCACCAACAATTAAGATAGAATGATTTGATTGAATGGCATCGAAAATAATTTTGCCTGCGTTTTCAGAATTTAACAATTGATCAGGCGGTATAATTCCAGACAATCGGTAATCAAGATCCAACTCACTTTGAATACATCTAACACCAAGGATCTGTTGAAGTTTGTTAGGGTAGCTACTTAACTCAAGCTTATCAGCTTGTTCTAAACTTAGAGTTCTATGTCGAATCGTTCGTTTAATCAAAAGATCATCCAATAATTAGAGATTTTCTCAGCTAAAATATTTTAATATTTTTTGCCAAAGGGTACGTTTAACACTAATTTTAATTATTTTATCTTGAGTTATAAATCTGACCGAATCTACTGCATCTTGATCAAGTTTTTGTAGAACTTCACCAGTTATAATTGCTCCACTATCCTTAGTTTTATCAATTATAATAATTTTAGCTAATTTTGATTCGTTATATTTTTCAGAAAAATCATCGCCAAACTCTTCTAGCTTATGACTCATAATACCAGTTTCTTTAAAAAAGCTTTCAATCAAATCATCAGAAGTGAAAATATGTTGATTATTAGCTTCTATTTTTTCAAAAGGAACACTTAAATCGTCACTGGTATCTCCCCAAAAATGAACATTAACAAGCATCTCTGGTGGCACTTGAGTCAGACCTTGATAATCCATCATTTGTTTTAATAACATCTGGAACTCTGTGGCGAGTTTATCCCAATAAAGCCCATCTAGACCCTGATAAGAAAAACCAAACATGTCCTTGCCAATGTAATTCTCAAAACCTTGTTGATCGAGTTTAATATGTCTTTTATTGGTATATAGCCATTGATTATTATTTAACAAATAAAAACATTCGTCGTCGCTCATCAATTGTTGATTGATTTGAGCGATAATTCTGATCACATCTTCTTTGGAAAAATTTAACTGTTCTTGCCCCCACAAATAAGCCCCTCGATGAGTCATTTGCATTAATACTGGGTCACAACAAACCAGTGTTTTAAACTCAGAGCCAATATCAAATTGGAGAGCCCTTAATTTGTTCCAAGGTAAGCTTTTTTTAGAATAACCAAGCTGATTACAAAGTTCATGCTGCCAATCAACCTTTAATGCATCTACTGATATCAAATAATTGCCATTTTTGATCTTGTTATTATCCAGCAAAGCATGACTTGTAAGTTCAGGCAAATACAAACTGATATCGGACTTGTTTTTCTTATTCATAGGTTAATTAATCAAAGTGTATTTCGCTTTATCGCATTTTATCATTATTATTTAGTTCCCCATTCTACCCTAATTTTAGTTTAATTGAATAACCGGGGTATAATCACCATTGGATTAATCAAAAGTAAAAAAGCATGCTATTACAAAAAGAAATCTCGGCTGAAAAAGTTAATATTAAGGCTTATAAGCCAGGCCAAATAACTCTTAATAATGGACAATTTAATCATCCGGTATTGTTAATCAACGGTGAAAAAGTAGAATTCACGGGTGCGGAGGAATTTGAACAGTTGTCTATACTAAATATACAAAGCCATCTAGATTGCAGCCCTGAAATACTAATTCTAGGAAGTGGTGAGAATCATAAAATTCTACCTTTAGAACTTATCAAAGGAATAAATAAAATGGGGATTGCGGTAGAATCAATGGCAAGCCGCCAAGCCTGCCATACATATCAAGTTTTGATTCATGATAAAAGAAGAGTTTGCGCGTTAATTTACCCTTAAAAGCTCACTTATTTCCCTGCATTAGCATCTAATTTTGGTTTAGTTTTAAGGTGATTATGAAGCTTTTCAAAAGGAACGTATCCAGCAATTAATTCGCCATCTGGTAAAATAAGAGCCGGCGTTCCTGTTAGACCTAAATTTCTGGTTAACTGATATTGAGAGGCGATCGGGTTATCACAAGATTTTGCCGAAAATTGACGTTTTAGTTTAGCGTTATCCATCGCTGTTAGTCTATCATCAGCACACCAAATGGAAACCAACTTATCATAAGCAGAAGAACCTACTCCGGCTCGCGGGAAAGCTAAATATCTCACCGTAATACCACGTTTATTTAGTTCAGGCACTTCTTTGTGAAGCTTACGACAATAGGCACAATCTACATCAGTAAATATACTGATTACATACTCTTCATTTTCTGCTTTAAAAACGACCATATCTTCATCTTTAATCGCGGCAATGGTTTTCGCTCTTTGTGGAGAAAGCTCAGACGCTTTGGCACTGATCGCTTTTTCTGTCAAATTGACTGGTTTATTACCCTCAAAACCTAATAAATTTCCGGTAAAAATATGTTGGCCATCAGTAGACACATATAAAACCTGTCCACCATAAAAGGCTTGATAAATGCCTTCTCTAGGACTTGCTTCGACGCTACTAATTTGAATACCTTCTAATTTTTTTTCCAATAGGATCTTAATGGCATCAGGACTTAACTCTGCTTTTCCTTTAACAACTGAATTTCCATCTTTATTTAAATCAAATAACTGGAAACCCTCTGCCAATACAGAGGTGGAAGATAATAGACAAAGCGTAAGAGCTAGTCGACGAAGAAAATTCATGTTTGATTATTCCTAATAAAAAACTGGTTAAATTGTAGCTTATAGACTCTGGGACAGCGTATTTTGATACCAAATACTATAACAGATTGAGACTATTTTGGACAAACGGTTTAAACGATCGAATTAGCTGAAATTTAGTAATAAAAAATCATCCACGAGGATGATGGACAGCATGCAGTAATTGTAGTCGTTCTTTAGCAATATGGGTATATATCTGGGTAGTGGATAAATCACTATGCCCTAAAAGCAACTGCAATGTTCTTAGATCAGCTCCATGAGCAAGCAAGTGAGTAGCAAACGCATGTCTAAGGGTGTGAGGCGATAATTTGGTCTGGATGTCAGTTAATGTCGCATAATATTTTATCCGATACCAAAAAGTTTGCCTGGACATTTTTTGACCTCGACTTGAAACAAACAGATATTCGCTCGACTTGCTTCCCAAATAGATATTTCTACTGGTTTTGATATATTTTTCAATCGCCGCCAAAGCAACTTCTCCAATAGGAACTAATCGCTCCTTGCTTCCTTTGCCTAAGACCTTAACAACTCCTTGAACAAGACTCATTTGAGAAAATTGAATACTAATTAATTCACTCACTCTTAGCCCACTTGCGTACATGAGTTCGATCATAGCGATATCGCGTATACCAATATCACTTTCTAAATCAGGTGCATCTAGAAGTTTATCAATATCACTTTCAGACAATGTTTTGGGCAATGGTTTGCCTAGTTTAGGAGAAGCAATTTTGGCGGTTGGATCTTGATTCATCAGGTTCGCTTCTATCGCATAAGCGAAGAAACGCCTTAGTGTAGACAACA
>Ga0316204_10007684_pt1 | contig 15551 bp, 15 predicted proteins | sample 6monrhotite_MG_2_FD_205661 | JGI IMG/M metagenome (GOLD analysis project Ga0316204, IMG submission 205661) | Microbial mat bacterial communities from mineral coupon in-situ incubated in ocean water Damariscotta River, Maine, United States -... | ecosystem: Environmental > Aquatic > Marine >... | reverse complement strand
AAGCGCGCCAACATCAACATCAATAATGTCATTCACCTGATCAATCCTCCAGAAACGGCAGGTTCAGCCCGTGCTCGCGGGCGCAGTCAATGGCGATACCATACCCGGCGTCCGCATGGCGCATGACCCCCGTCGCCGGATCGTTCCACAACACACGGCCAATCCGCGTCGCCGCATCATCAGTCCCATCACAAACAATCACCATGCCCGAATGCTGGGAATACCCCATGCCGACGCCACCGCCGTGGTGCAGGGAAACCCAAGTGGCACCACTGGCGGTGTTCAGCAGAGCATTCAGCAAGGGCCAGTCCGATACGGCGTCCGAACCATCTTTCATGGCTTCGGTCTCCCGGTTGGGACTGGCGACCGAGCCAGAGTCCAGATGATCGCGGCCAATCACCACGGGGGCGCTGAGTTCACCGGATCTAACCATCTCATTGAAGGCGAGCCCCAAACGGTGACGCTGCCCTAGGCCGACCCAACAGATTCGGGCCGGCAAGCCCTGAAAGTGGATACGCTCGCGCGCCATATCCAGCCAGTTATGCAGGTGCGGATCATCGGGAATCATCTCTTTCACCTTGGCATCGGTTTTGTAGATATCCTCCGGGTCACCGGAAAGGGCTGCCCAGCGGAACGGCCCGACACCACGGCAGAACAACGGCCGAATATAGGCGGGGACGAAACCCGGGAAATCAAAGGCGTTCGCCACCCCCTGATCCAGTGCCATTTGGCGGATGTTGTTGCCGTAGTCAACCGTCGGAATGCCCTGTTCGTGGAAGGCCAGCATGGCCCGGACCTGCTCTGCCATGGATTGCATGGCTGCGGCGGTGACGGAACAGGGATCATTGATCTGTTTTTCTTCCCACTCCTCGAGGGACCAGCCCACTGGCAGGTAGCCATGCAAGGGGTCATGGGCGCTGGTCTGGTCGGTGACCGCATCCGGCCTGACACCACGTCTGACCAGTTCGGGGAATACATCTGCCGCGTTGCCCAACAGACCGACGGAAACTGATTTTCCATCGGCGTGGGCAGCATCGATCATGGCGAGGGCTTCATCCAGGTCGGACGTCTGCTTATCGAGATACCCTGTTCGCAAGCGCATATCGATACTACTGGGTCGGCACTCGACAGCCAGCATGCTGGCACCCGCCATGGTCGCCGCCAGCGGCTGCGCGCCACCCATGCCACCGAGGCCTCCGGTCAAAATCCATTTTCCGGTGAGGTTACCGCCAAAGTGCTGACGTCCCATTTCCACGAATGTCTCGTAGGTGCCCTGAACAATCCCCTGTGAGCCAATGTAAATCCACGACCCGGCCGTCATCTGGCCGTACATCATCAACCCTTTTTTATCGAGCTCATTGAAATGATCCCAGTTGGCCCAATGGGGGACCAGATTTGAGTTGGCGATGAGGACACGGGGAGCGTTCTCATGGGTGCGGAACACGCCCACCGGCTTGCCCGATTGAACCAACAGGGTTTCATCCGCCTCAAGCTGCTTCAGCGAACTGACGATTTTATCGAAATCTGCCCACGTTCGTGCGGCACGGCCAATCCCACCATAGACCACCAGTTCCTCCGGCTTTTCCGCGACTTCCGCATCAAGGTTGTTCATCAACATGCGCATTGGCGCCTCGGCTAGCCAGTTCTTGCAGCTAAGGTCACTTCCCGTCGGCGATTTGATCGAACGGGTATTGTCGGTTCGTTTGTCAGACATCGTTGATTTCCTTGTTCTGCCCGGTGACCCCGGCACTTCCGGTGCTCGCAATATTGTGGTGCCAGATCAGGGGGAATTCCGGTGCATCCATAGCATCCCCCTCCTTCAATTTGAGGTTGGGAAAGGGAGGCGAAGTATCACCAGCGCGATCAGCATAGGTAACATCATCACCGAACCAACGGAACGCGATAGCAGCGCGGCGGCTCAGGGACGTATTGGCCGGTGCACCGTGAACGGTGCGAAAGTTAAACGCAATAGCGTCACCCGGGTGGGCCTCCCACCCGAGAATTCGGTAGTCATCACGGTTTCCGTCGATATCCGGCATATCCTGCCACTCCGGGTTCTGGCTGACCGGCTTACCCGAAAAGAACATTGGCGTGAACATCTTACCCCATGCATGGGACCCGGCGATGTACTCAACGGCGATATTGCGCTGAACGTGATCGAGGGCCACCCACAGGGAGCATGTCTTTTTTCCGTTGATGCCATAATACGGCTGATCGTGATGCCAAGGGGTTTCGACCGCGTTACCCGCTTCTTTCAACACCACATGTTCATGGAATAGACGGACATGGCCGGAGCCGGTCAGTCGCGCCACGACACCGGCGGCGGGAGAGTCGTAAATAAACGAACGGTATTCGGGAATCCGATCCCAATTGCAGTAATCGTTGAAGAACGACGCCTCGCCATCCCCCTTGTGATAGCGCGCCGTCGGGCTTGGTTCGCGCAGATTTCGATCCAGACCGGCCTGCAGGGTATCCACCCAATCGCCAAAGATGCCTTTCAGAAAGACAGCCCCGTCTTTTTGAAAATCACTGACGAGCGATGGAGCAATCGTGGAACCGGACATGCGCGTGGACTCCTGAGTGCTGAAATTTACCACATTGCGGCAATTCTGGCAGAACGCAATTGTGGCGGATTTTTATCATTGGATAAAATATTGATTAATGATTGTAACTATCCATTTTTCTTATAATTAGGCATAAGAACAAGCATGAAGATTAACCTGCGCCAATTGGGCTACTTTGTTGCCGTCGCGGAGCATGGCAGTGCGCTTCGCGCAGCAAAAGCCGTGCATGTTTCACAACCTTCTATCTCTACGGCGATCCGTGACTTGGAAAAGGTGTTGGGTCAACCGCTGTTCCATCGGCGATATGCCAAAGGCATGAACCTGACCCCGTTTGGGCAGCGAAAACTGGTCGAGGCGCGACACCTCCTAGCCGAGGCTCAGGCTTTTGGCTCGGGTGGAGAGGACGATGACAGCACGACCGGCACCGTTGCATTCGGATATTTTACCTCACTGGGGCCATCTCACGTCCCTCCCCTGCTACGGCGTGTCGCCGAGCAATTGCCGAACCTGACCGTTGATCTTTCGGAATGCGATTTGGAGGAAATCAATGAACGCCTGCGCGATGGCCGGATGGAAGTTGCGCTCAGTTACGATGTCGGCCTGACATGTCCGGTGACCAAGGAAGTTTTGGCGAACTTTACGCCCTACGCGGTTCTGGCCGAAGATCACCCTTTGGCTGCAAATGATACCGTATCGTTGCATGACCTGGCACGGGAGCGTTTTATACTGGTTGACCTGCCGGTCAGCCGGGAGTTCCTGCTTGCACCTTTTTGGCAAAACGGACTGGAGCCGGAAATTATCCACGAAGTGGGATCCGTGGAAATGGTCCGTGGCATGGTTGCCAATGGTCTCGGAGTTTCCCTGCTGACGACACGCCCTGCCCACGACAGAACCTATGATGGTCGGCGACTCGCCTCGCGGCCCATACGGGAAATGGTGGTGCCCCAGAAACTCATCGCTGCCTACCCAAGCGCGCACCCGCCGACACGCACGGTCACAGCGTTTTTAGGTTGTTTGCGGCAATATTTCCAGTCCGCGGACATGTGACAAAAGCGGAAAATCAGCAACGCCTCACCCAAGGAGAAACTTCAGGCGTTCATCGGCTTGCGAGGGTGTAATTTCCAGAATTTCGGCACTAACAACGCCCTCCAGAACAAACGGATCGTCATTCACCCGGTCCCGGAGATCAGACAGCGACGTGTTATGCGCGATAATCGCGCCCCCCGCATTGGGCTGAAGGCTACCGACCAACAAGAAAATGCCATCATCGATACCGCGTTTGATCCATTCTTTGTGGCCGTCCATGAATTGGTTGGCGCTACCCTTATTGTCCGAGAACCTGAGAAAGACGATCAACATTGGATTAAAGCCCCCGTAGTCGGTTATTTAGTGTGAATCTTGGGTGGTATTTTGGATGCACGAATTCAGCCATTCGTACATCCGCCTAACTTCCTGCTCGATGAATTCTTCGTCGTGAAAAGCGTTGGCCACCGTGGCAACGCCCTGACTGCGGGCAAGAAGAGACATGGCAAAGGTGTCCGCCTCGACGTCGCACCCCAGCAGGGTGAACTGCTGGCGTAACCACGTCCGGTACAGCGTGAACAACTCATTTGCATCATCCCGCGCGCTGTGTTCCAGCTTTGCCAACTCAGTAGCCAATGTGCCAACCGGGCACCCGTACAGTTTAATGAGGGCTCGGTTGGCAATTAGAATACGGATAAAGCACCGGATCCGGTCAGCCGGTTGGTCCCCGTCAATTTCCCACTGATCCAGCATCTTGCGGGTTTTGGATAGCCGCAAATTAATCACAGCATCCAAAATGTCGTCCTTTGTTTTGAAGTAATAATAAAAATTACCGCGCGAGATTTTCACCGCGTCGGCTATGTCCGAAAACGATGTGTGCTCATAGCCTTGCCGATAAAACAATCGATCGGCAGCGCCAACAATGTCGTCACGCGTTGTCTTATTGCCCATGAAAAATACCTTGCCTGATAAAAATGGTTTAGGACGCTCGACCAAATCGAGAATAAATTAGGACGATCGTCCAATTTTGTCAAGCCCAGAGGAATGCGCCAGACAGGCGCCAACAAGGCAACTTCGGACGCCACAGGAACAGTGATCGTCCCCTGAGTAGATATTTTGTTATGAAGTTTGCCCTATCCCCTCTATATGCTTATGGAATCGAGGTGATGGTCCCACAGGAGAACTATTAATTGCCCTATAGTGTCTTTGATTTGTTCAAGATCGGAATCGGTCCATCCAGTTCCCATACGGTTGGCCCGATGGTCGCCGGGGGACGCTTTCTGGCCGAGTTGAAGGACCACGACCTGTTTAATTCCGTCTGCCGGGTTTCCGCCCGACTTCACGGATCGCTGGCATTTACCGGCAAAGGACATTGTTCGGACACCGCCATCCTACTGGGACTGTGCGGGGAAACTCCGGACATTATCGAACCGGACGCCGTCCCTCGTATTATCGAGACTATCCGGTCCAGTTCGACCCTCAATCTCGGGGCAGAGAGACCGCTGGCCTTCGATGAACACCGGGATCTTGTCTTTGACTACGATGTCACCCTGCCAGGCCATTCCAATGGCATGTGCCTGTATGCCTATGATGCCAATGACGAGTGTATTCACAAAAGCATCTACTACTCCATTGGTGGTGGATTTGTCGCTTCCGAAGAGGAAATGTCCGCCGAGCGGGTAGAGGCCATGCCGGAAGTTGCTATCCCCTATGATTATTCCACCGCTGATGAATTGATGCGCATGGGTGAACTATCAGACAAGACGTTCGCCGAAATGGTGTTTTCAAATGAATGTGCGGCTAGCACGCCGGATCATGTTCGCTCCGGACTCGACCACCTGTGGAAGACGATGAAAGAGTGCATGGACCGGGGACTTCGCGCCGAAGGTTTGTTGCCCGGCGGGCTGAATGTACGTCGGCGGGCCAGAAAACTGCATACCGGCCTCGAAGACAACAGCACCCGGAACATGGCACTGCCCCATGAATGCATGGATTGGATCAGCTTGTGGGCCATCGCGGTCAACGAGGAAAATGCCTCCGGTGGGCGCGTCGTCACGGCCCCCACCAACGGGGCTGCCGGGGTAATTCCGGCCGTGCTCCGTTATTATGAGGGCATGTGTCCGGGTGCCGACCGGATTGGTATCCATGACTTCCTGCTGACCGCCGCAGCCGTTGGCATCCTAATCAAGATGAACGCCTCAATTTCTGGCGCCGAAGCTGGTTGTCAGGGTGAAGTGGGGTCAGCTTGTGCCATGGCGGCAGGGGGATTGGCCGCTGCCCTCGGCGGCACCAATGCCCAGGTTGAGAACGCTGCCGAAATCGGCCTTGAACATCACCTCGGCATGACCTGTGACCCGGTCGGCGGGTTGGTACAAATCCCGTGCATTGAACGTAACGCCATGGGCGCAGTAAAAGCCATCAACGCAGCGTCACTGGCGCTACAGGGTGACGGGGAGCATTACGTGTCACTGGATACGGTGATAGAAACCATGCGCCAAACCGGCGAAGACATGCAGTCCAAATACAAAGAAACCAGCCAGGGTGGCCTCGCCGTCAACGTGGTGGCCTGTTAACTCTTTTTCTCCGGCCGCCCGTGCTTCCATTCGTTTATCATACCTATCCCGAATAGGCCTCTCCCCACCTCCCCCTGCACTTGCTATACAGATCGCAACAGCCTGAACGGCATTCAATTTCTAGCAGGGAACAACAATCATGGCCGACCTCAACCTTAGCTATACCCCCGCAACGGAACTGGCCCGGATGTACCGCGCCGGAGAAGCTTCGCCGGTTGACGTGGTGAAAAACAGCCTGTCGAGGATTGGTGACGTCAACCCGACCCTGAACTGTTTTTGCTTCACATACCCTGAAGAAGCCCTAGCGAAAGCCAAGACCGCTGAACAGGCATTCGCATCAGGCACGGCCCGCCCGCTTGAGGGAATCCCGATGGCGATCAAGGATTTCACGCCGACCAAGGGCAAAATCACCACACGCGGCTCGCGGTTGCTGGAAGACTGGGTGCCTGATTTCGACCCGGCGCTGGTTCGGCGTCTGGAAGGTGCTGGTGCCATCATGGTCGGCAAAACCACAACACCCGAATTTGCGACCTCCGGCCTCACCGACTCACCACTGTGGGGATACACCCGCAACCCGTGGAATCCTGACCGCACCACTGGTGGCTCATCCGGTGGTTCCGGTGCCGCCGTCGCATCCGGATGCGTTCCATTCGCCGAAGGCACTGATATGGGCGGCAGCGTGCGGATTCCTGGCGCGCTGTGCGGTATCGTCGGCCACAAGCCGTCGCTGGGCCGCATTCCCATGGACATTATCAACACCACTTTCGACAACATCTCCCATTTCGGACCACTGGCCCGAACCGTATCTGACGCAGCCCTGTTTCTTGATACGGTACAGGGCGAGGACCCGTGGGATATTCAGTCCCTGCCCCGATGCGAAATAAGCATTCCGGTTCCCGCCGATGTGAAGGGAATGAGACTCGCCTACGATGTGGATCTGGGCTTCTGCGCCATTGAAAAAGGTATTGCCGACAACATGATGGTTGTCGTCGAAGCACTCAGGGATGCTGGTGCGGTCGTCGACGAAGTTGATCTGGGTTGGGACCGGGGCATTGTCGATCTGTGGTATGAGACGTGGGCAATTTTCATGGCGACAGCCTACGCCGATCTGACCGACGTTCCGCTGAACGAGAATCGCGAGCGGATGAGTGACGGACTGGTTTCTCTCATCGAACAGGGGCAGGATATCAGTGCTGTTACCGCGCGCCGGGGAGAGTTCGAACGCACCCGGTACTGGCATAAACTGGCCGCTGTCCTTGAGAATCACCACGCCCTGCTATGTCCAACCATGGCGGTTGTCGCTCCCACAGTGGAAACACGGGATTCCGATTTCGGTTGGGACGATGAAAACGGCCTTTACCACCCGATGGATTTGACCGCGCAGTTTAACTACACCGGGCAATGCCCGGCGCTTTCCGTGCCGTCCGGTTTTTCGGACGGGCTTCCGACTGCTGTCCAGATCGTTGCCCGGAAATGGGATGACGCACTGGCGCTGCGCATTGGCGCTGCAATCGAGACGATCATGCCTTGGGCCGGTGCCCGCCCCGCGCTCTAACCGCCAACAAGCCCGTTGCGCGGCATCCTGTGAATTTTTCATCCGGTGCGGATTGCAATGCCGTACAGGATGCCGTAACGGTTTCGGCATGCTATGCTTTCTTTCCCCATACGGAGTAAACCAGCCATGCCGACAGGTGGACAGATCCTCGTAGAGGCGTTGCGGACCCAAGGTGCAGAGATCGCCTTTGGTGTCCCGGGTGAAAGTTACCTTGCTGTGCTTGATGCCCTGCACGACACCCCCGACTTGCGGTTTATCATCTGTCGTCAAGAAGGTGGCGCCGCCATGATGGCCGATGCCTATGGCAAGATGACCGGCAAACCCGGCATTTGTTTTGTTACCCGTGGTCCGGGCGCGACAAATGCCAGTGCCGGTGTTCACATCGCGCAACAGGATTCCACACCGATGATCCTGTTTGTCGGACAGGTCGCCCGCAATCAGGTTGACCGTGAGGCATTTCAGGAAATCGATTACCGCCGAATGTTTGGTCAACTGGCAAAATGGGTTGCCCAGATTGATGATGCTGCCCGCATCCCCGAATACATCAGCCGCGCCTATCATACGGCTACCACTGGCCGCCCCGGGCCAGTAGTACTGGCACTGCCCGAAGACATGCTGTGCGACATTGTCGATGCGCCGACGACAGCGGCCCCTTGTATCCCCATAGAAGCGGCCCCCGGACGTGCCGATATGGAACGTCTGGAGAGCATGCTCGCAGAGGCAGAGCGCCCGCTGGTTATCGTCGGGGGTGGTGGATGGAATGCGGACACCTGCGCCGAGTTACAACATTTTGCCGAAGCATGGGATTTACCTGTCGGGGCGTCCTTTCGTGCACAGGACCGTATGGACAACAATCACCCCAACTACGTCGGTGACATCGGGATCGGTATCAACCCGAAGCTGGCAGAGCGAGTTCGCAATGCTGATGTTATTCTGGCGCTGGGAGCTCGCTTGGGCGAGATGACCACATCCAACTACACCTTGATTCAATCACCCGAGCCGAAACAGGCGTTGATCCATGTGCACCCCGGGGCCGAGGAACTGGGTCGCGTCTACCGCCCGACCCTCGGTATCAATGCCGGCATGACGGCTTTTCTGAACGCCACTACCGCAATCAACCCACGCCCTACCGAGCGCGAAGGGTGGGTTGCCGGGGCCCGCGCCGACTATGAAGAATGGAATGGTCACGTCGCCCCGGTTCCGGGTGACGCCCATATGGGCGAAATCGTGCTGTGGCTGCGCGATACGTTGGGTCCAGATGCCTTTATCTGCAATGGCGCCGGCAATTTCTCATCATGGTTCCATCGCTTCTATCGCTACCGTGACTACCGCACCCAACTGGCACCGACCAGCGGCTCCATGGGGTATGGCGCCCCTGCCTGTGTCGCGGCCAAGATTGTCTTTCCCGAACGCGAAGCCATCGCCATTGCAGGGGATGGAGACTTCCTTATGCATGGTCAGGAATTCGCCACTGCCATGCAATACGGGGCAAATGTCATCATCATTGTCGTTAACAATGGTATGTACGGCACCATCCGCATGCATCAGGAACGGGAATACCCCGACCGTATCTCAGGTACTCAGCTCATCAACCCGGACTTCGCTGCCCTCGCCCGATCTTATGGCGGGCACGGCGAAACCGTGGAACGAACCGAGGACTTCGCCGCCGCTTTCCAACGTGCCCGAAACGCCGGAATCCCAGCTCTGATTGAAGTGAAGGTCGACCCCGAAGCGATCACACCGACCATGACCCTGAGCGCGATCCGCGATCAGGCATTGGCGCGGAAAGATAGTTGAGGCGAGCGAAAAGCCCGTGGAGCCCCGTCTGAAATCTGAAATATGGGTCAAGGCGCTGGTCCGGCGCCTGGATGTGGAGCTGATGACGGCTATGGTCACCCGCTCGGGCGACCCGGAAGCCGGCGCCGTTTATTTAAAGATCAATTTCCTGAACGGCGAGTGCCGGGTGCTCAATCGTACCTACGGCGAGGATGGCCAAAGATTGTGGTCCAGCGCCACCGGCGATGCCCCGGTTGACGAGGCACGCGCCGATGAATATCTGCACCGTCAGGTTACATACGATCCCGATTGTTGGATCGTTGAAATAGAAGACCCGAAAGGGCGGTTCTCGCCCGAAGATCTGCTCGCCTAGTTTCTTATGCCGTACGCTTGATCAGATGCACGCCAAAATCGGTTACAACCGGGCCGCTGACTTCGTCAACTTCCAGTTCGAATGCTGCTTTATCGAATTCCGGCACCATGACACCGGGGCCAAAGCTGCCCAGATCACCACCGCTGCGGCTCGATGGGCAAGAAGAATGCTCACGGGCGAGATCGGCAAAATCCGCGCCGCCTTCCAGGTCAACAAGAATAGCTTCGACGGCCTTCATTGCTTCTTCCTGCGTTGCGGAGTCTGTGGAACAAAGGATATGGGATGCTTCGATGGAATCAGACATGGGAGTCTCCTCAGAAAATGATGAAGAGCTTCTTACTGGTCGACTGGCAGGGATGCAAGCGGCGTCCCGTTTCCTGTCCCAAATTAGGTAACAGGCTGACTGACGATCATTAGACGGTCACCGCCCTGAACTCATTATTTTCCGGATCCAATCCCAACAGCGAACCGTGAAAGATGCTGAAATAGGCCCCGCGCAATTTTAACTCGTTACGCTCAATAGCATCCTGAACAAAGGGAAACGTCTTCAGACTTTCCAACGAGCTTCGGATTGAATCCATCTCGAGTAATTGTTGAAAGTCGTCATCTTCAGCAGGATGTCCGGCATTGCACGTCGCGTCGTGTGCTGGTTCAAGGAGTGATATCCAGCGACCAATAAATCCTGTTTCGTCTGATTGTCCATATACGCCATCGATAAACGCCTTAACGCCGCCACACCGGGCATGTCCCATGACAACGATGTTCTCAACCTTCAGGCCCGTCACGGCGAATTCGAGTGCAGCACTGGTTCCGTGGTAATCACCGTCGGGTTCGAACGGCGGCACCAAATTGGCGACGTTCCGGACTACAAACAACTCGCCCGGTCCGACATCAAATATCGTGGTTGGGTCGACCCTGCTATCACAGCAACTGATGACCATGGTCTTCGGTGCCTGCCCTTCCTCTGCCAATTTTCGGTACAGCCGTTCCTCTCCGTTGTCGCGGTTAGCATAAAAACGTTGGTAACCATCAATAAGGCCATCGATATCGTGCAAGGTCGTTTTCTCCTGTCAGTCATAAAGAACGAGAGCACATTAACTAATGGGGATATATGGCCAGAATATGGCTGGGTGCCGGTTAAATCACAGGACACAAAAATACGGGAATGATCCACGTCATGGCGGCAGTTCTTGGCCCTGCTACACTCTTTGGCAGCAAAATAATTTCAACAATATCCGAAACCAATAAAGCCTCTGCGCACCGAACGAGCACTAGCAGCGTACGCTTGGGATGTGCGAGTTGTCACATTCCCGAAGGCCTGGTCGCCGCCACCTATGCTCACGCAGTTAATGGTGCCAGTGTTCTTTGGGGTGAGTTCAATCTGAACTATGAAGACCCCGAGGTGTGGAATGCAGAGAAACCCCGGTTCGCGTACGCTGTACGGGACTGGCTTCGCGATACAGATAGCGCGACTTGCCGCGCCTGCGACGAAGAACAAGCCATCGCCCCGGTTCGCAAGCGCGGCCAGCGCCAACACAAGACAGCACGTGAAACCGGTATGACCTGCATCGATTGTCACTATAATCTGGTTCACGATAAAATTGACCCGCGCGAGACTTTTCTCGATGCGGCAGAGGCCAGGTGAAAAGGGGAAACACCATGACACCATATGATTCGACTAACATCACCTTACCCCGTCCTACAGACGCCCAGTCGATACCAAAAGAGGGGGTTTCTGAACCATCGGACGGTGTTCCTACCTACATGCACGATGTCTACGACTGGGCTTACCTCAACCCACGGAATGTTGCCTTGCTGGACCGCAACTTCATTGTCGACCTAATCCTGTGGGGCAACAGCGAACGCCTGAAACAGGCACTTTTGACCGAAATCGAACCCGAGCACACGGTTCTGCAGGCGGCCCATGTATACGGCAGTTTAGTATCCGAGATCGCCGCGCGGTTGGCTAATCCCAACCAGTTGGAAGTCGTCGAAGTCGCCCCGGTACAGGCTGAAAGATGCCGTCATAAACTTCGGGATTTTCCAGGTGCCGTCATCCGGGTCGAGGACGCAGCAACGGTACGCACAACACCCAAGGATGTGGTCTCCAGCTTTTTCCTGTTGCACGAGGTTCCAACCGACTACAAACGTGCCGTGGTTAATACACTGTTGTCGCATGTTAATGCGGGCGGAAAGGCAGTGTTTGTTGATTACCACAAGTCTCACAAGCTACATCCTCTGCGGCCCCTCATGAGGGTGGTCTTTGACCTGTTTGAGCCGTTCGCCAGAGAACTTTGCGCCCACAATATTTCAGACTACGCCGATGAACCGGACGCGTTCTCATGGCATACGGAAACCATGTTTGGTGGTTTGTATCAAAAAACAGTTGCTCGACGTCGACCCGCATCTGATTAACAACTGGGGCCAAATCTGATTAACGACTGGGGCCAAGGGTGCGCCCGGACCTAAACTATCAATTCCGGGAAATTGGTAATGACGCTTTCCACACCCCAGTCGAACAGGCGCGCCGCAACCTCCGGTTCGTTGACAGTGTAGCTGCGAACCGGATACCCGGCGGCCTTCATTTCCGCAACCTGTTCCCGGGTAAGGGGATCGAACCACACATGAACGGCACGACACCCCGATTGAACCGCCCGGGCCCGCCAGTCATCCGGAACCTCCAACACCAATAAGGCCCGGTCGCATTCCGGCAACCGGTCACGGGCCACGGCGAGACAGTCATCCTTAAAACTGGAAATCAGCGGCAGGCCCTTGCCCTCTGGCCAATGTTCCTTGATAACCCGGCACACCACTTCCGCCGTTTCGACCTCCAATCCTTCTACCGGCTTGATTTCCACATTGGCCCCGAGTGATAATTCCGACAACAGATCGATCGCATCAACGAAGGTGGGAATAACTTCACCGGAGAACGCATCGGAGAACCACGAGCCGGCATCCAGCGCTTGAATTTCAGCGAGCGACATGTCTGCTACGTTGCCATTACCATCTGACGTACGCTCGACCGTATCATCATGGAACAAAATCGCGTGCCCGTCGGACGTGATTTTCACATCGAATTCGACCCATGTAACGCCAAGTTCATGAGCCTTTCTGATCGACGATAAAGTGTTCTCCGGCGCATGTCCGCACGCACCACGATGACCAACAATTGGTGGAAGGGGATCGCGATTGCTGGACAGGGTCGCACTCATTCGGGGATACTCCGGCAAAGGATTTGACGTTCGTGACTTCTGACGGTTAGCCGACTAAAAGGCAATACAACAGAGTATTGATACTCTATACGATGTTTTTCTAGCCAAACCACCTGTTCAGCGTAAATGAGGACCAATAAAATGGCGGATCAAGAGACCCTGAAGGACATGGCGCTGCACTATCACCGGCACCCCCGTCCTGGTAAGCTGCAGGTCTCAGCGACAAAACCTCTCGGCAACCAGCGAGATCTCGCCCTGGCGTACTCGCCGGGTGTCGCTTTTGCCTGCGAAGCCATTGTCGATGACCCCGCCGAGGCCGGTAATCTGACCAATCGCAGTAACCTTGTCGCAGTCATTACGAACGGTACAGCGGTTCTGGGCCTTGGCGCGATCGGACCGCTGGCCTCCAAACCCGTCATGGAAGGGAAAGCCGTTCTGTTCAAACAGTTCGCCGGGCTTGATGTTTTCGATATCGAGATCGATGAACGAGACCCTGAAAAACTCGCAGATATTGTAACCGCTCTGGAACCCACTTTTGGCGCCATCAATCTGGAAGATATCAGCGCCCCGGATTGTTTCGTCGTCGAGGAACGCTGTCGGGAACGTATGGGCATTCCCGTTTTTCATGATGATCAGCATGGCACCGCCATCGTCGTCGGCGCCGCTGCGCTCAATGGCCTGCGTGTTGTCGGCAAAGATATCGGCGAGGTGAAACTGGTTTCCACGGGAGGCGGCGCGGCAGGAATTGCCTGCCTTAATCTGATGATCCGCATGGGCCTAAAACGCGAAAATGTAACACTGGTCGACCACATCGGTGTTGTTTTCGAAGGCCGCACGGAGGAGATGAACCCCCATAAGGCTGCCTTCGCACAAAATACCGATGGTCGTTCCCTGGACGACGTCATTGAGGGTGCAGATGTGTTTCTGGGTCTCTCTGCTGGTGGAATTCTGGCAGCGGAAATGGTTAAACGCATGGCTGACAAGCCATTAATTATGGCACTGGCCAATCCTGCCCCGGAGATCATGCCGGATGTCGCGCGAGAGGCGCGCCCGGATGCCGTCATCGCGACGGGACGTTCCGACTTCCCCAACCAGGTGAATAATGTCCTGTGTTTTCCCTTTATATTCCGTGGAGCAATCGACGCAGGCGCCACAACCATCAATGAAGAAATGAAACTTGCAGCGGTTCACGCCATCGCCGATCTGGCGATGGCAGAGAGTTCCGAAGTCGTCGCCAAAGCGTACTCCGGTGAGGACCTCGTTTTTGGACCAGAATACCTGATCCCACGGCCCTTCGATTTGCGACTGATTATGGAAATTGCGCCCGCGGTTGCCAAGGCGGCCATGGTTTCAGGCGTCGCGACGAAACCAATTGAGGATTTTGACGCCTACCGCGAACAGTTGGGGCAATTTGTATTCCGTTCAGGCATGTTAATGAAACCGGTCTTTGAACGCGCTCGAAGTTCGGTCAAGCGGATTGTCTTTGCGGAAGGCGAAGACGAACGGGTCCTCAGGGCCATCCGGGTTATCGTTGATGAGAAAATTGGCCGCCCAATCCTCATTGGCCGCCCCGAGGTTGTCGTGAACCGGATTGAACGATTTGGACTGCGCCTTGAACTTGGGCGTGATTTTGACATCTGCAATCCGGAGAACGATCCCCGGTTCGATCGTTACTGGCGCTTTTTCCTGGGGCAATCTGCCCGTAGTGGCTTCACGCCCGATGCCGCGCGAACGATCATTCGCACGAACAACACGGTCATCGCCGCCTGCATGGTCGCCCAGAACGAGGCTGATGCCATGATTTGCGGCATTCAGGGCCGGTTTAACTGGCACCTGAAGTATGTCTCAATGGTGATTGGCAAAGCCGAAAGCGTTCGCGAACTATCGGGTCTCAGCGTTGTCATTCTACCGAAGGGTACGTTCTTCTTCTGTGATACCCACGTAACCCAAAACCCCACGGCGGATGAACTGGTCGAAATGACCCTGATCGCATCAGCCGAGGTTCGTCGATTTGGCATCGTGCCAAGGGTTGCGCTGCTGTCCCATTCGGATTTCGGATCGTTGGAGACCGAGTCGTCCAGAAAAGTTCGTGACGCTGTCAACAAACTCCACGAACACCACCCTGAACTCATGGTTGAGGGTGAGATGCATGCCGATAGTGCGCTTGATGAGGAACTGCGCGACCGGGTGTTCCCCGATAGCTTGCTAAAAGGTCAGGCCAATTTGTTTGTCATGCCCAATGTGGACGCAGCGCACATCTCTTTCAGCATGATCAAAAAGATTGCCGACGGCCTGGTCATCGGTCCGATTTTAATCGGCGCGGCAAAGCCGGCCCACATTCTGACGGCATCGGTAACCGCACGCGGCATCGTCAACATGGCAGCCATTGCGGCGGCGGAATGTCAGGAAGGCGACCCAAAGTAGGTCATGTTCCTCTAACCACCATTCTGCCGGACGACTGTTTCTCCTTAACAG
>Ga0316204_10007683_pt1 | contig 15551 bp, 13 predicted proteins | sample 6monrhotite_MG_2_FD_205661 | JGI IMG/M metagenome (GOLD analysis project Ga0316204, IMG submission 205661) | Microbial mat bacterial communities from mineral coupon in-situ incubated in ocean water Damariscotta River, Maine, United States -... | ecosystem: Environmental > Aquatic > Marine >... | reverse complement strand
ATCTGCGCGCGGCCAATGACAGGACAAAGGCATAGTAATGTCTTGTAATGACAGATCTTTGGCCAGCTCTGGGTGTCGGCTGGCGGCAAGATCAAGCTGTGTCTGGCTCCGGTCAGCACCTGAAAAGGCGATCTTTGGGAACAATGCCTTGCCATTGGCCAGATGATCCCCAGCGCCACATCCAACCTCGTGGACCGATAACGGCTTTAGCTGCCCAATTGCCTCCAGAATTGCCTGTTGATTAGGGTGAATAGGGCGGTCCGCAGAGACAACATACCCGGTGTCATCGTCAAAGCTCAACTCGCCCTTTTTAGCCACAGCTTGATTGTCACGTTCCACAACTCCAACCAACCTTCGTTTATAAGAATCGGCGGTGTAAGTGCTCCAGTCAAAATCATCATCATAGAATTTACGTGATTTGTAGAAAAATCGACCCAGCAACGACATGTTTAGAACCTCAACGTAATATTTCTCTTGGTGCGCGCAACGCGGTTACATATTCGCTAGCATATTATGCGACATATTCATGTATTTATTTTCAGAAGATAACTGGGGATTTGAGACAAACCTTGTGTTCAATAGTACATTTTAGGCATCCTTAACCAGTTGCGCTGACTAATGGCCCTTAACTAACTTCTTTTGTTGACCGCAAGGTTTAAGGTTCGACTTAGCTTAGAGGGTTGTTGATTCACAGCATCGACCTTTGAAAAATTATCATCAACGAATTGATCACTACTGACATTACGCTGTCAGCAACAATGGAGGAAACACTACAACACCAAACGACCCCACAGTGCTCTGGGTTACCGCCCACCGGCTCCAGAATCCATCCTCCCGATGGAACCAACGCAAATCATGCACTAACATTCAAATTGGACCACTCATATGGGGCTGATCAATAGCGAAAGTCCTTCGCGAATTAATGTGGTGATCATTGACATAATTCTCTTGTTGCATGTTGTTCCAGTTTGTATTCTAAAGTCTCTCGATCATTAGTGGCGCTTTGCGATGAAACTGAACCCCAAGCATTGGATCACTCTCTGGAGAGAACCTTGGCGTAAAGTTTTTTGGACTGCATTCTATGCGTTTCGTCGTGAAAACGGAGAAGCTAAGCGTCGTGACATCACCCTAAACCCTGACGATGTCGTATTTGACATAGGCGGTTTCGAGGGTAATTGGGCTGCCGACATCCACGCGCGCTTTGGGTGCGAAGTGCATGTGTTTGAGCCTCATCCTGGTTTTGCCTCTAAAATTAAGAAGCGCTTTTCGGATAATCCGAAAATTACCGTGCACGACATAGCCCTTGGTTCTAGCGATGGAACTTTGGCTTTGTCAGACGCAGGCGATGCCTCGTCGGCAGTCTCAGGTGTGGAAGGAAGTATTGTAGGCCACGTAGTGGATGTAGCGACATTCATGGGCAGTTTTAAAAGCGACGTGGCTTTGGCAAAAATCAACATTGAAGGTGGCGAATACGATCTGATACCAGCGTTGGCCAACGCTGGTATGCTAGAGCGGTTTAAGACCTTCCAGATCCAATTTCATCTCTACACCCAAGATAACATTGCAGATCGCGACGCCATTCGTGCGGATCTTGCCAAAGCGCATACCTGCGATTGGGTTTATCCGTTTGTTTGGGAGCAGTGGTCGCTAATGCGTTGAGGTTTTGCGTATGCGACACTGACACAGTGGCCACTGTTTTTCGCGTCTCATCCTTTTCCCCTTAGCCAGCCTCTTAGAAATTAAACTACCCCTAGTCTAGGCTGTGTGATCTGGAGCCCTGGACGGTGATGCACACTCCAGCAGAATGCCCGTTAGGGCTTTGTTGATATTGAAACTCCAACTAATCCTGCCATCACTTTAGCAAATCTAGGCACCCGAAGGCACCCTTTTGGAGAAATTGCAGAGAACTCTCAACGCGTTTTGAAATTGATTTCTTTCACAAACTTATCGACCAAGGCTATTCGGCCTTATCACTTTTTTTCTCGTATCCCGTCAAGAATTGCGATAAATTAGAGGCTCTCACTAAGCAAAAAAACCGCTCTTCCTTAACGGCCATGACGAACTATCAGCAAGCAACTTGCGCACCGGAGCCACAAGTACTTCTTAACAAACCGCACGAGGGACAATGCCCCATATCGCTGTTCTTCCCTATGGAACAAGACCCAAGCGCTTGGCCGATGTGCCACTTAATCAGTTACACTGGCCCCTGGGTGCGCCCTCGGATCTGTCGGGAAGTGTGCGTGACCTAGGACGCCAAGATCATATCATTCTTTACCCAAACACATGGATTTATGGTCCAAGGGCATGGGGCATCGCAGCCAAACGTTCGGTCATGGTGGTGGAACCGAAAGCTATTCATGAAAAACACATGATTGCGTTGCGGTATTTGCATCGCTCGTTTCATCGTATTTTCACCTGTAATCCAGACCTTCTTAAAGCCATCCCAAACGGAAGGTTCTTAGCTTTTGGCGGCTCATGGATTCCTGAATGGGAAACGCTTGAGTGCGAGAAAACCAGGATGACGTCGCTGATTGCATCCGCTAAGCGCAGCCAGGAAGGGCATAAGCTGCGCCATGCTTTGATAGATACTTTGGCAGGTCAGAATCAGGGTGTCGACATTATGGGACGAGGGTTCAAACCGTTTGAGGCCAAATCTGACGGCTTGGCCCCCTATCGCTATTCAGTGGTCATCGAAAATGCCCGAGAACCGAGCTATTTCACCGAAAAACTGATTGATGCTTTCTTGTGTGAAACAGTACCTATCTACTGGGGTGCGCCTGATATCGGGCAATACTTTGATACGGATGGAATCGTTTCGTGCGATACGCTTGAGGACATCCGAAGCGCCCTGGCTCAAACATCACCGGCAGATTATCACGCCAGACAAAGGGCCGTTACTGCCAATAAACAGGCTGCAACAGCTTACATGGATTATGAAAAAACTGCTGCGAGAGCAATACTGAACGCATAGTCAAAACATTTCAGAAAAAAATTAGGAGATTTGTCGGTTCGTTTACATATCGGAGTTTACGATAAGACCCAGCTATCGTTGCCCGGGCCGGCTGTGTCGTATTCGAGGGCAAACATCGGGTCGATGACCGAACGCGAGGAGTTATCCCGTGGTCTGTTGGCTAAGCGCTCGCTTCGCTCAATTGCACGAAACCTGGAGTGATCACCTTCGACAATCAGCCGAGAGGTTTGCAGGAAGGGTGGACGGCAGGCTTATCGGGCGGCCCAGTCTGACCAGCGCGCTTGGGATCGCGCATCGCCATCTCAGAGTCGTGGGCGAGATGTTTGTGCGTGATGGTGATGTAGAAAAGGCGGGTGACCGTCTCCTGCGTTTTGATGATACCTTCAGGGGGCAGATTGCTTCAACCAAGATCGAAATCTTGCGGCGGCAATGTCAGAGCAAATTCAGCTTGAGCCGGGCCGGGCGGTTTCATAGCGTCCGGGCATGTCTAAACCCAATCCTTTTCGCTGTTTTCGCACCAGTCCAGACATCATTCGCCTAGCGGTGATGATGTACGTCAGGTTCCCACTGTCACTTCGCAATGTGGAAGATCTTCTTCATGAGCGCGGCATCGATGTGAGCCATGAATCTGTTCGGTTTTGGTGGCACAGATTTGGCCCGATATTCGCCGCTGAGATCCGGAGAAATAGGGTCAGTAGGATGCGTGCATACTCGAATTGGCAATGGCATCTCGACGAAGTTTTCGTAAAGATCAATGGTGAGCAACACTATCTTTGGCGCGCCGTTGATCACGAGGGTGAGGTGCTGGATGCCTTTGTTTCCAAGCGCCGGAATCGTAAAGCAATATTGAAAGACAACAAACCGGACGCTGGTTGAACAATCGAGCGGAGAATTCACACTTGCCGTTTCGACGAAGGGAAAGGGCGATGCAACGCTTTCGAAAAATGCGAAGTCTGCAGTTGTTCGCCGCTGTTCATTCTTCAGTCTACAACCATTTCAATCAGGAACGACATCTCTACTCCAGATCAAATTTCAAGCTCAACCGCGCTGCCGCTCTCGCTGAGTGGCGCCAAATTTGCATTGCTTAAAGGGCAGCGTCACTGTCCATGTGGAGACTGGTTCGAATCCGTCTGACAGCACCGCCACCCACCCCAGTCTTTGTCAGCAAGGTTGCCATTTCCCTGTTTTATCCCGACTTTCCGGGGGCTTGCGCTGTTCCATTTGCGTGGAAGCCACCTGTGATCCAGCCGATCAGGCCGAATTCCCGCCGCAGTCTCTGCCGCCAGCATCACGCGCTTCGGTTAGACTTGGTTTCCCTGCTAACAGGGAATTTTTGCGGAAATAGCCCGATTTGGCCCAAACCACTCGTCGATATTCGCTGAAATCGGCAAACGAGAAAGATGGGCTCACAACAGTCGTTCTCTGCGTGATCATCCAATGGCTGTGGCGCGGGACAAAGTTACCACTCAATAGCGACGGACGGGCGGTTGGATCTGTTTTCTTATAGCGAAAAAGGGTACACCAAGTTTTCTTAGTCAGTTCAGGCCCAAGAAATTCAGGAACATCTTGAATGTCGGGTTTTCTGCCCGAGCATTTGGAAAAACGCAGGCATAATCCTTTTTCATTGGAAGGTTTATTGCGGAAGGTGAGACCAATGAACCGGAGCTGATGTCAGAACTGACAAGAATGGAGGGGATAAGGGCGATCCCGGCTTCTTGTCTTGCCGCTGATACTGCAAGTGACAAATCGCTGGCGATTAAACCCGGGTCGGAAGGATCTGAAGTCCTGTTTCCGGCCTTAAGTCGCCAATCCGACCAGCGAGGCTCGCTCGAAAAACTTGGACCCCATTTATTATGAATTAATTTGGCATCGGGAACGTTGACCAGCAATCCCTCTGGGTCCGAATACTGTTCCCAGAAGGCCGGTGCGCAGACCGGAATTGCGATACCACTGAACAAGGGAATTTGGCGGTATTCCGTGTAAAATGTTGAGCCATATGTAAGACGTAAATCGACAGCTTCCCGCTCGAAATCAATAGGATCTTCCTGAACCCGGATATCCAGAGAGACCCCAGTTTGCTCTCGGAAGCGCAGCGCTTTTGGAAGCAACCATAACTCTGACAATGCTGGAAGTGTACTGACGACCAGTTGCCGGGTACGCTTATTTCTGCGCACGATCTGGGCAGCTTCTGAAAGCTCACCAAAAGCGCGCGCAAGCTTTGGATAAATCTCCTCTCCAGCATCTGTCAGGGAAATACGGTTCCCCTTGCGAACAAAAAGTTTCTTGCCCAGATGCTCTTCGAGACTTTTTACCTGCAGGCTCACGGCAGCAGAACTGACGCCCAGTTCCTGTCCAGCCAACACGAAACTTCCGCAACGCGCAGCGACCTCGAAAGCTCTTAGTCCATTCAGAGAAGGGAGAATATGCATGGAGACCCTAGTTTTTCTTATGCTACCTAATAATTGAACTGGTTGTGACCGTCCAGTATCTGCGTTCAAATAGGGGCAATGGAGGACCCATGATGAATCACCTGCTTGATCTCGAAAAATACCCGCTGGACCGCCCGGACAGTTCCGAATACGCCGCGTTGGTTGAAAAATGCCGAGCCGACCTTGTGGCCAAAGGCATGTTCAACTTGCCGGATTTTTTCAAACCGGGTGTGGCTCAGGCAGCCGCGGACATGGCAAAACCCGCGATGGATACGGCCTCGTTTAGACATGCGCGGCGCCATAATGTCTACTTTAAGGATGCAATGCCCGGAGTTGATGACAACCACCCCGCAATGGTCAAGTCCAACACCATCAATCACACACTCTGTGCAGATCAACTGAACGGTAATCCGGTTATTGATGTTTACGAGTGGGAACCCCTTGCCGATTTCCTGGCCGCGACGATGGGTAAGGACAAGCTGTACCCGATGGATGACAAAATGGCATGCGTGAACATGCAGGCAACCCGTGCGGGCGAAGGGTTGAATTGGCACTTCGACCGTTCGGAATTCACCACGACAATCCTGCTGCAGGCCCCCGAAACGGGCGGCCAGCTCGAATACCGCAAAGACCTGCGAACTGCAGATGACCAGAACTACGACGGGGTTGCCGCTGTGCTGGCCGGGAAAGATTCGGAAATCAAGCAAATCATGCCCGAACCGGGTGCCTTGAACGTGTTTCGCGGTGTCAACACTCCACACCGCGTTGTTCCGGTAGAAGGACGGAAGGATCGTGTGATCGCCATCTTTTGCTACTATGAAAAGCCCGGTGTTGCTTTCACAACTGATGAGCAGATGGGATTTTACGGGCGAACCGTAGCCTAAAGTAACCATGCTTTTTCCGAAGGCACCTCTGGAATGATTCCCTTCTAAACTTTCGGCGCTTTCGCAATCGTTTGCTTACGACATGCATTTCCATTTCGGGGCGCAGAATGACCCAGACGCAGAACGCCTTTAAAGACCACCGAAAACTGACCTATCTGAATAGTGAAGGGTCGGACAAGCCTTTGATCAGCCCGGTCAGTCAGATCACATTGGACAAAGCCCGGGCCTATCGTCTGGGGCGGTTTCGCGAACAGATTGAATTGCACGATGTGGCGGGCCTTCTGCTCTACGATCCGATTAACATCCGCTATGCGTTCGACAGTTCTAACATGCAGGTCTGGACCAGCCACAACCCGGTACGCTACGCGATGATCCTGGCCGAAGGCCCGGCGATCCTGTGGGAATTTAAAGGGTGTGAGCACCTGAATGGCGGGCTTCCTGGCATTGATGAAATCCGCTCGGCCGTATCCTGGATGTTCATGACGAAGGGCGACAAGGCCGTTGAAGGGGTTGAAACCTGGGCCGATGAAATCGCCGATCTTCTGCTCCAGCACGGTGGCGGTAATAAACGCATTGCCGTCGACAAACTGGACGGCCCGGGCCTGCATGCATTGGAAACACGCGGTTTCACCTATGTTGAAGGAACCGAGCTGACCGAACATGCCCGATCGATCAAGTCACCCGAAGAAATTGAGCTAATGCGCTGGACGATCCGGGTTTGCGAGGTCGGAATGGCGAGGATCTATGAACACTCAGTCCCCGGTACGACCGAGCGTGAGCTTTGGGCGCATCTTCACTTCGAAAATGCACGGTCTGGCGGAGACTGGCTGGAAACCAAGTTGCTGACTTGCGGGCCAAACACCAACCCATGGTACATGGAATGCTTGGATCGAATATGTCGCGAAGGCGAATTGATCTCATTTGATACGGATATGATAGGCCCTTACGGTTATTGCGCCGACCTCTCCCGCAGTTGGATCTGTGGCTATAGGCCGATGACCAACATTCAGCGGCGGGTCTACGGCACTGCGCTTGACCAGATCAATCACAATCTTGATATTCTGAAACCGGGCTTGAGCTTTGCTGAGTTCAACGAAAAGAGCTGGCGCATCCCGGATCAGCACGTCGACTATCGCTATTCACTGGCCGCCCACGGCGTCGGCATGGCGGATGAATGGCCTGTCATTCCGCTTCACGTTGATTTCGATGAGAGTGCAATGTCGGGTCGGGTTGAACAAGGCATGGTCATCTGTGTCGAAAGCCTTGTCGCGGAACAAGGCTCTGAAAGCGTCAAGCTTGAAACGCAGGTTCTGGTAACGGAAACCGGCACCGATCGGCTGGACAATTTTCCTTGGGAAGACGTTTGATCTCTCCTCAAAACGCTGGCTGAGTGGCACGTGGTCGCTGAATGGCAACGATCATCAGCAACAACAACAACGCTGGAATGAAAAAAATCTCTTTTGCCATTCGGTCATTTTCTATCGCTACCGCTTCGATCTGGGCTGGTTCTTCACCGTAAAAATCATAGTCATTCGCCAGGATGTCATAGTAGGGCGTTCCGGGGAAGGGTTCGTCCAGTGTCAAAATACCGTTGTCTTCGACTACGGTAAGCCCGGCCGCCTGCAACCGCTCAGCTCCAGTTCCTTCTGCGTCGGGGGTAAAGGTGACCGTTGTAGATCCAACAACGCTGGTGTCGAAGTCAGGAGCGGAAATTCGTAAACGTGCTGAAGATCCCACAGGCAATTCTTCTAGCGCAGTGAGTGCTTCAGGACCTGTCAGTTCGGTATACTTGTCCTGCCATTGATCAAGGAAGAAATCGGGGCGGAACAGCATAAATACGACCAATAGCATGACCGCACCTTCCCACTTTCGGGACTTGGCGATGAAGTAGCCTTGGGTCACTGCCGCGAATACCAGCATCGCGACGAGTGAGACAAAGAAAACCATGACCGCTTTTGCCGGTCCAACATTGATCAGCAAAAGGTCAGTGTTGAAAATGAACATAAATGGCAGAAGGGCCGTACGAATGTCATAGCTGAATCCAATAAGACCTGTCTTGATCGGATCCCCGCGCGATATCGCTGCTGCAGCATAAGCGGCAAGACCAACAGGTGGCGTATCATCTGCAAGAATGCCGAAGTAGAAGACGAACATATGCACAGCGATAAGCGGTACAATCAAACCTGATTGTGCGCCCACGGACACAATCACTGGTGCCATTAGTGACGACACAACGATGTAGTTGGCAGTAGTGGGAAGTCCCATTCCAAGGATCAAAGACAAGACTGCAACCAGTACCAAGAGAATAATCAGGTTGCCGCCCGAGATGACCTCGATCACTTGTCCGATGATCTGATGTGCACCAGTGAGCGAGATCGTCCCAACAATGATGCCGGCTGCGCCTGTTGCGACGCCTATTCCGATCATATTCCTTGCGCCGCCTTCGAGACCCGCCACGAATTCGCGAAAGCCTTCCACAAATTGGTTTACCAAATCAGACTCGCCTCGAAATACCGCCTTTATGGGGCGGTGCGTCAAAGCGACAATGATCATGGTAACAGTCGCCCAGAATGCTGACAGGGCAGGCGAAAGTCGATCAAGGTATTCGGTGCGAACCATCAAGTTCCAAACCAGAACGAAGATCGGAAGCGCAAAATAGGCACCACCCAGAAATGTAGGCGTCAGACGCGGCGCGGACACAGCTTTCGCATTTGGATCATCGACCTCAATGTCTGGAAATTTGGAAGCAACATAAAGCAGGCCTAGATAGGCAAGACCAAGCAGCGCAAGCGCGGGGTATACGGTGGCTCCGGGCATCATGGGTTCCAAACTGGCACGGAAAACAACAACCAGAAATGTGACCGCGGCCATGCCAAGGAATCCCGTTATGAACAATATCAGGATCATCAGAACGCCAATGTGCCGTCCTGGTTTCTTTAAACCTTCAAGGCCCATCTTAAGGCTTTCCAGATGCACGATGTATAACAGTGCGATGTAGGAAATTATTGCTGGCAGGAAGGCGTGTTTGACGACTTCGATGTAGGGAATATTCACGTACTCGACCATCAAGAACGCTGCTGCACCCATAACAGGCGGTGTTAATTGCCCGTTGGTCGATGATGCGACCTCGACAGCGCCGGCCTTTTCAGGCGAGAATCCGATCCGCTTCATCAGAGGGATCGTAAACGTCCCGGTCGTTACGGTATTTGCGATGGATGAGCCAGATATCATTCCGGTCATCATAGAAGACAATACAGCAGCCTTTGCCGGACCGCCGCGAAGCGCACCAAGCAATGATATGGCAACCTTGATGAACCAGTTGCCGCCGCCGGCTTTTTCCAAAAACGCACCGAACAACACGAAAAGGAAGATCATCGATGTTGAGACGCCTAAGGCGACACCAAAGACGCCCTCGGTTTGCATCCAATAGTGCCCCATCGCTTTACTGAATGACGAACCGCCGTAGTTTGTAATGCTTCCTATCCATTCAGAATAACCACCAAAGAAAGCCAGCGCGAGGAACAAAGAGCCAATGATGACAAGTGGCAACCCAAGCGAACGAAAAACAGCAACCATCAGGGCAGCCATCCCGATACCAGACATCACAATGTCAGAGGTCGACCACAGACCTGGCCGGTCAGCAATCTGAAACCGAAAAACAACAAGGTACAGGCACGCCGCAGAACCAAGCGCCACTAAAACCCAATCATACCAAGGCACCTTGTTTCGATGACCAAAAATCGGAAATGCCAAAGTCGCCAGTACAAGAGCAAAAGCAAGGTGCACGTAGCGCGCTTGTGCTACGATATTTGCCATCATGCTGATGCCTGTTGCTTGGGCCAGAACGCCCGGCAATTTCGACGCGATGTAGAGCTGAAACAACGACCATATGATGCAAAGACTAAAGATCAATTTTGTTACGAAAGGACCTGCGTTACGCGCGCCGGTGTCGGCTTCGGCCACCATATCTTCTGCGGTTCTGGTTGCACTCTCGGTCATTTACTAGCCCCCGTCGAATTACGTTTACTTTATGTAAAACGCCAGCGCACCGAGGCGATGCGCTGGCGTTAGATTTTTCAAGACATCAACAGTTGTCCGTTACTGCATCAGGCCCAGTTCTCTATAGGCACGTTCAGCCCCTGGGTGCAGAGGTGCGGATAAGCCATCACTAATCATCTGTGCTGCATCAAGGTTTGCGAAAGCAGGATGAAGACCGCGGAAATCGTCCAGGTTGGAAAGAACCGCCTTTGCTACAACGTAAGCAACATCGTCAGAAACATTCGCAGAGGTCACGAATGTCGCACCAACGCCGAATGTTGTCGTGTCGCCATCTGTGCCTGCATACATGCCGCCTGGAATAGTCGCCGTACGGTAATATGGGTTGTCAGCGACAAGCGCTTCGATTTGCGGTCCCGATACAGACACCAAATTTACATCGCAAGTTGTCGTTGCTTCCTTGATCGCGGCAGCTGGGTGACCAATGGTATAGATCATCGCGTCGATGTTACCGTCGCAGATCTCTTTGGCCATCTCCGATCCTTTGTATTCCGTTGCGAGTGCGAAATCATCCATGCCGATACCGAACGCCGCCATAACAACTTCCATGGTTGCACGTTGTCCGGAACCTGGGTTGCCGACATTCACGCGCTTACCAGCGAGTTCCTCAAAAGAAGTAATACCGCTGTCAGCGCGGACGATCAAAGTGAACGGCTCTGGGTGAACAGAGAACATTGCCCGGATTTCAGGAAAGGGATTGTCCGCGAACTTGGATGTGCCGTTAAATGCGTGATACTGCCAGTCTGACTGAGCAACGCCAAACTCAAGCTCGCCCGCTTTGATGGTGTTGATATTGTAGACTGAACCACCTGTGGATTCCACTGCACAGCGGATGCCATGCTCTTTGCGGTCGCGGTTGACCAGTCGGCAGATTGCACCACCTGTTGGGTAGTAAACGCCAGTAACGCCACCTGTTCCGATTGAGATGAATTGCTGGTCTTGCGCAGACACGGCACCACCAAATGCAATCGAAGCTGCGGCCACAAGACCGCAAATTAATTTGCTGTGTATCATGAAATTCTCCCTGAGTGAGACGCTTAAACGCACGTCTTTTACACTGGGAGAGTCCTAAATGTGTTCAAAGATGTCACGAAAAAACTAATGTTTTTTTTGTGCGACCCAATAAGCGTTGTTCTCTAATCGAAGTTTTTCATAAGATTTGATCCTGTCGTTGGCCCCATGACCACCGCGATGCATCAGCAGGGCTAACAGTATCTCTACCACTGCGATCATACCCGAAAAACATCCGAAGTTATGTGTGCTCAGCATTGATGCGATCAATGTGTGGTCAGGGTTCAGCTGAGGCGAAACAAACTCAGAATCTGTGATTAACAGGAGTTTTACACCTTTTTTCTTGGCGAAAGCACAGGCCTCAATCGTTTCCCTGGAATAGGGAGTTACCGTGATTGCAATCAAAACGTCCCCAGATTTGGCTTCATTCAAATCGTCGATAGCACTGTTGCGATGTTGTGGGATGAGTTGCAGAGATGGAAGCGCCATCCGACCGACATAGTGCAAGTAATAGGCGACCGCATAACTTGACCTTACGGCAGTTAGATATACCGTTTTTGCAGAGAAAAGTGTCTCTGCAATCAACTCTAGCTCATCCAATTGCTGACGTTCCAATGAATGTGTGACAATTGAAAGCGCGTTTTTTGCGGCGTCTGCGAAGACTGGTCCCAATTCCGACTGCACGCGAACATCGGTGAGCCATTCAGGGTCATTTCGCAGAGTTGCGCCAGCCACAAGCGCGTGGCGAAACGGTTGACGAAATGTATCATAGCTTCGAAACCCGAGTATTTTTGCCATATTAACAAAGGTATATGTGCTGACACGTGCTTTGCGCGCGGTGTCGCGAATTGGATCCAAACCGAAATCCGAGGGATGATCCAGGACATATTTTGCCGCAATTTTCATCTGAGGTGAAAACTGCATAATCCCCTCTTTCAATGCCGCAATAGTCTTGGTTCTTAACGTCGGATCCATGCGATTCGTCTTGCTGTTTAGAATATAACATATGTTATATTAGTTAAGGATTGGGCAGCAACGTAATTCCTAATTCCAGTGATGTCGCTGGATGTTACTGCTTTCCAACTCAGGAATAACAACACGGGCGTCCATCGTGCCAGTTTCTACCCACATGTAAAGACGTCCCTAAGCAGCCTTTCCCGAGGCGTTTGACGGTCGCCAAGGTGCGGATAGAAATAATCTGATTTCATCCGGTTAAACGTGTGACGATGTCCCAGATAATGGCCTTCGCCACGGCAGACTTCGGCAATCACATCAGCGCCGATATTTTCGGCGTTAATCTCGGCCCCGCGCAGGGTGCGCAGGATGTTCCCCAACATGTCGTTGTCCACAACATAAGCCTCCAACGAAACGCCCAGCAGGCTGGCCTGCATGCCGCAGGCTTGGGTGATCAGGTTCGATCCCGCATGAGCCGCTGTAGACACCGCAAGGTTCTTTTCGCTGCCAAACTGTGCATCGAGCGTCTTTGAATCTGTAATCCCGGCGATCGAAGTTGTCGGCAGATCATAGAACCGACCCATTTGTGTAGACGCGGCCATCAAAATCGCCTGTTCCCCGCCGCCCGCGCACAGGGAACCGGTGCGCAGATCCGCGACAAGCGGCTTGGGTCCGAAAATCGCAGCCACATTTGAATCTACAAGACGAGCAAAGACAAGACCCGCCAAAGTTTCTGCAACGGCCTGAACCAGTGACCCGGCAATTGTCGCCGGGCTTGTGGCACCCGCTTGCCCGGCCGAGATAAGCTGTACCGGAAAACCGGCCAGGACCGCCGCCTCCAGCGTGTCCAAGGCTTCTTCGGCAAAGCGCATTGGTGGCACAACATGGCACACCATTACGGTCAGAAACGGGCGCGCGCGAAACGCGGCTTCGCTGCCTGCAAACGTGTAACACAACTCTGCCAGTTGCGGCAGGTTTTCGGGTTCGGATACAGATACGGACACGTGCTTTGAGGTGCCCATCAGGCACGCGTAGGCTGTGTTCAGATCCATTTCCGCAACGTTTTCAATGTCGCGGGCAACAATGGAGCGGCTGAAGTGATGGATGTTTTCCATCGCATCGCAGATACGCGCGGCATCATAGAGGTCCTGCAGTGTTCCGTCGCGATAGTGGCTTTCTTCGATGTCAAACACGCCGGGCGCACCGCCGCCCGAGCTCATGTGAACACGAGATCCCGACAAATCCAGATTATGCGCCGTATCCTGCCCGTAAAGCACAACATCGCGCCGTGCTTCCTTGATCGTTTTCAGAACCAATTCACGTGGGAACAAGAGCCGTTTGTCATCTGTGTACGTTCCGCCCTTGGCACAGACCTTTTCGATCATCGACGCAGACGCCTGGCTTAGCCCGAGCGTTTCAAGCAGCGACAGAACTGCCTCGTTCACTTCTGCAAGATTAGCATCACTCAGCGGGCGAAAAGCACCCCCATTGATGCCGCCCCAGACCGGTGGTTTCTCATCAACAGGATTCGCATTACTTTCAATGCGGGCTTTTCTGCCTCTTCTACCTGATTTGCCGGCCATTTTTATGTTCCAGACACAGTTTCCCCTTCTGCAACGGTAACGACGGACGGTGAGCTGTTCAAAAACAAGTTTCTTTTGCTATTGATGAGAAAACTTCATCTATATGCAGGTATGTCAAATCTACCCTCCCTTCCGGCACTTCGCGCCTTTGAAGCGGCTGCGCGACTGGGTAGTTTTCAGGAGGCCGCAGAGGCCATTGGCGTATCACCGACGGCCATCAGCCACCATATTCGCGGGCTGGAGGCGAATCTGAACGTTCAGCTTTTTACACGCAGAGCGCGGCAAGTGCACCTGACGGATGAAGGTGAACGGCTCGCTTATGGTGCAAGCAGAGCATTCAGGATTTTGGAAACATCAGTGGACTCTGTTGTTAACCAAACTCAAAAAACCAAGGTACGAATTGCTTTGGGACCAAGTTTTGCGACAAGGTGGCTGCTTCCCCGGTTCGCTGAGTTCTGCGAATATTTTCCGAAGGTTGAACTGGATTTGGTTCAGACACCTCTGCTGGTGTCACCACAAAATGTAGACGCGGATATCTTCATTACATGGGGAGACGGCAAATTTCCGGGAATGGTATCCGATCCGCTGCTCAGTGTGCTGACGGCTCCGGTTGCCAGTCCTGCCTTGATCGCGCGGCTGGGACGCCCTGAAACACCATCTGATCTGCTCAGATATCCGCTGATCCATCAGCGTGATACTTTGGGCTGGGGGGCATGGTTCATGGGGGCCGGAGTTCATTCAGAATTGGCTCTGGCTGGCCCGATCATTGAAGACACAAACGTTGTGTTGCAGGCCGCTATCGCGGGGCAAGGTATCGTCATGGGATGGATACCGCTAATAAATACAGAGTTGAAAAATGGAGAACTTGTTCAATTGTTTGATCCTGTGCTGAGCGAAAACCGCGCGTACCACTTGGTCAGGCGGAAATCAGGCCCCCGCGAGACCAAAGTTGACCAGATTTGTAACTGGCTAATCAACCAAGCTGCTCTATGACTACCGTGCTCAGTTAGACAAGTCAGCCAGCCATCATACGCTCGTAAACTTTGATGCCTTCATTCACATCGTCGAAATACCGCACTTCCCCCTTTTCAAGGATCGCAGCAACGCTGCAGAATTTACGTATGGTTTCCGGAGTGTGAGAGACCATAATCACATCGGATCCGGACAATCTGTTCTCGAATACTTTTTGGCATTTGCGTTTGAATTCCACGTCGCCGACTGCAGTAATCTCATCGACCAAATAATAGTCAAAGGCGATGCCCATGGAGACACCGAAGGCAAGACGGGCCTTCATCCCGGAAGAATAGGTATTTACTGGCATTTTGAGGAAAGGCCCAAGTTCTGCAAATTCTTCGACGTAGGCAACCAGTTCATCTGTATCGACGCCATAGATCCTGGCAACAAAGCGCGTATTCTGAATGCCAGTCAACGCAGGGTGAAACCCGCCTGCGAAGCCCAGTGGCCAGGATACCCCGTTCGTTTAACGCGGCAATCCGATTGGTCAGATAAATCTCAGCACCGCCACCCAAAGTATGAGCTAAAAATATCGGCACTTCGCCATCACCATTCAATGTGGCAATTGCCAGGGCGATACGCGCCGAGATCAAAGGATCCTCTGCAATAAAATTTTGGACTTCAGTATTGAAATGAGGAAATCGTTTCG
>Ga0316204_10007682_pt1 | contig 15551 bp, 13 predicted proteins | sample 6monrhotite_MG_2_FD_205661 | JGI IMG/M metagenome (GOLD analysis project Ga0316204, IMG submission 205661) | Microbial mat bacterial communities from mineral coupon in-situ incubated in ocean water Damariscotta River, Maine, United States -... | ecosystem: Environmental > Aquatic > Marine >... | reverse complement strand
GAATTGTGTCGGTACATTTGCGCAGAGTCGCATAGAGGCAATCATGTCTAACCCTTGGATATAATCATTGGCATGGTTGCTTCTTCCACTAATAACCATCCAACCAGTTCTGTATCCAGCCGCTCGGTAAGTTTTGGATAAGCCGTTAAATGTAATAAACATTAAATCATCGGCTAAAGTAGCAATCGATGTAAATTGAGTATCCTCAAAGAGAATTTTGTCATAAATTTCATCACTGTAAATGATGAGATTATGTTCTCTGGCTATTTCAGTTAATTCTAATAGAGCTTGTTTTGTATACACCGCTCCGGTTGGATTATTTGGATTGATGACGACTAATCCTTTGGTTTTATTGGTAATTTTAGACTTGATGTCTTCAATATTTGGCGACCAATTATTATTTTCATCACATAAATAATGAACGGCTTTTCCTCCAGATAAATGCACAGAAGCTGTCCATAAGGGGTAATCAGGTGCGGGAATTAATATTTCATCGCCATTATTTAATAAGGCCTGCATTGACATGAGTATTAATTCACTGACACCATTGCCGATATAGATATTTTCAAATTTTAGTCCAGAAAAAGTTTCTTGATAATGTTGATATATAGCAACTCTGGCAGAATAGAGACCTTTTGAATCGCAATAACCTTCAGCATTTTGTATATTATGGATGACATCTTTAACGATATCGTCAGGCGCATTAAACCCAAAAGCTGCTGGGTTTCCAATATTAAGTTTTAATATTTTATTACCTTGATCTTCAAGTCTTTTTGCGGCGTCTAAGACAGGTCCGCGAATGTCGTAACATACTCCTTTAAGTTTATTTGATTTATTTATCATGTAATCATTTGCATGTGAATTGAAAATGGGTAGTTAATAAAATTGCTATGTTAACAAATGTTTGCTAGTCTAAAAACAATTAATTATTATACTAAGAGAAAGAATGAAAATTACTTTTGATAACCCCAAAATATTAATTATGTATATTTTGTTTTTAATTAATACTCAGCTTTTTGGTCAGATATTTACTGATGTTTCAAATGACTCTGGTGTAAACCCAAGCCATACTGCCAATACTTTCGCGATAGGGCAAGCTTGGATTGATGTTAACAATGATGGATTGTTGGACATATATGTGACCGATCAACTCGGTCCTAATCATTTATTTATCAACCAAGGTAATGAGACCTTTGTTGAATTAGCTATTTATTCAAATACTAAATTACCTGACCAGCAGTGTGTTGGAGTATCTATAGCTGATTTTGATAATGATGGCTGGGATGATATTTATGTAAATTGTCAGGGTAGTAATCACTTGTTTAAAAATAATATGGGAGCTTCATTTAGCAATGTCACTCAAAATGCCAATGTTAATGACTCTAATAATTCTCAAGTATCCGCTTGGGCTGATATAAACAATGATGGCTGGCTGGACCTGTATGTCGTTAATTACAATAATGGACAAACTGGAAGTTTTAATGGTATAAATGCTGCTGAAGATTCCTTTTTTCTTTCTAATGGAGACTCAACTTTTACTAATATAAAAACTGATTTGAGTTCTATTAATTTAGAAAAACCAGGCTTAGCCGTTACTTTTTTTGATTATGATAATGATGGAGACCAAGATTTATATGTGGTGGTAGATAGATTACACGGAAATGTTTTATGGAGAAATGATGGCCCAGCCACATCATCGTGTGGTGTCTATTGGTGCTTTACAGATGTCTCAACCTTAACAAATACTGGAGCAGAAGTTTATGGAATGGGAATTGCAACTGGGGACATTGATTTTGATGGAGATTTTGATATATATTTTAGTAGTATTGGAGAACAACTCATTCTTTTAAATCAAATAAGTCAAGGCATTGAAAGCTTTGTAGATATTTCCGATACATCAGTTTTAAATGTTCAAAATGCTGCGGGTTGGGGCACCTTGTTTTTTGATTATGACAACGACACAAATCTTGATGCAATGATCGCTACATATGGACAAACACCTGCTACGTCTGAAAAATTATTTAAAGGCAATGGAGATGCTACATTTGTCGATGTCACACCATTAGCAGGTATTACTGATAATGAATATACAGAAGGTATTGCCTATGGTGATTTTAATAACGATGGTTTGTTGGATGTCTTAAAAGGCAATAGGAGTTCCGGTTATAAATTGTATAAAAACTCTGACTCTTCGAATAATAATTGGATAGAAATTAAACTTATTGGAAATCTTAATATTAACAAAAATGCCATTGGATCTCGTGTAGAAATAATGCTTTCAAATGGCAAAACATTGGTAAGAGAAGTCACAAGTGGAGATGCCCGAGGATCAGGCAATCAATTAAGCCTTCATTTTGGTTTAGGATCTCATTCTATTAACTCTCTTTCTGTCACTTGGCCAAATGGCTTTGTAGAGAACTTTAATGCTTTTACCGTTAATTCCAATAATATAATTGTTTATAATAGCAGTGGATTGGTTTTTTGTGACGGTTATGAATAAAATAATTCACAACTTGTTAAGAATATGTTAAATTCTTGTGAACATTAATTTTAAAAAAATAAAGAGAGAGATTTATGATTAAAAAAATTGCAATTGTATCATTATTGTTTACAAGCGTGGCCTTTTCACAAGATAGAGGCAGTAAGGCAGGCAGCATTGCTGATACCAGAGCTCCAGCTCCAGAAGTCATTGCAGGTGGCCCATCTTTATTAGAAGAAGGATTTGATGACATTACAAATTTGCCAGGTTGGACTTTTGACAATCAATCTGCTGCTCCAAATTTGGATTGGTTCCAAGGAAATACAGCTGTATTTAATGCGCAAGCTGGCCCAGCTGATTCTTATATCGGTGCAAATTTCAATAGCACTGGAGGATCGGAGATATGTAACTGGCTTATTATGCCAGATTTAGGTGAGTTATCAACAGTGGATTTTTGGACAAGAACAACAACTGGAAATACATTCCCTGATAGAATGTTTGTAGTTCATAGCCCAACAGGTGGAACTAATACAGGTGATTGTTTTACAGATTTTGGTGATTTCACTAATAGTTTGGTTGAAATCAATCCAACATTAGCTGTTAGTGGTTATCCTGATGATTGGGCTCAGTTTACAGCAAATGTTAATGGTGAAGGTCGTGTTGCATTTGTTTATTTTGTGGCAGATGGTGGCCCAGTTGGTACTAATTCTAATTTTATAGGCATTGATTCTGTTGTTGCTTCAGGTCCTATAGTTCCTCCAGCACCGATTCCAAGTCTACAATGGTATGGTTTAATTGCTTTGATGTTGGTACTATTGACACTAGGTTACAGAAGAGTTAAAAGTTAATCTAAATATTTAACAACAGTTAGAATTATTAAAACCCGTGTACATTGAACTACACGGGTTTTTTTGTGCTAAAATAAACACTATTTTTATAGAATTAATCAATGGCTAAATCTACTAAATCAGCAAGCAAGGGCATTTATTTATTACCTAATCTCTTTACCACAGGTGGATTGTTCGCCGGTTATTACTCGATTATTGCTTCGATTAATGGTAAATATGAAATCGCAGCCATCACTGTTTTTATTGCCGCTTTGTTGGATGGTCTCGATGGAAGAGTCGCCCGTTTAACTAATACTCAAAGTGCTTTTGGGGAGCAGTATGACTCTCTAGCTGATTTAATTTCATTTGGTTTGGCACCATCTTTGCTCATGTATAATTGGTCACTTTATTCACTGGGGCAAATTCATCCTATAATGGGTAAAATTGGCTGGTTAGTGGCTTTTATTTATGCGGTGAGTGGAGCATTGAGGCTGGCTCGATTCAATGTGCATATTGGATCAGTAGATAAAAATTTCTTTGAAGGACTGCCTTCTCCTGCTGCTGCTGCTTTACTGTGTTCATTTGTATGGGTGGCAGTTGACCATGAATATACAGGTGTTTCATTGCAATATGTGGTTCTTGCTATTACCTTAATTGCTGGATTGCTTATGGTGTCAAAATTCAGGTATTATTCATTTAAAACACTGCCATTTAAAGAGTCTGTGCCGTTTGTTTGGATATTGATTCTTGTTTTAATTTTTGTCATGTTAACTTTGGCACCAGCTAAAGTGTTGTTAATTGTATTCAGTGCTTATGCAATTTCTGGTATATTGTTAAATATTTATATGTTTAAAAATAAAAAGTTAAAACTTAAGAACACCGATAAAGAGGATTCAAAAGAAAATGAACCTAAAGAGGATAACGAATGAGTCAAGAAAACCTCCAATTAAGACAAAAAGAAACATCTGCGGGTACATTGGATCAATTGAAATTATTGGCAGATTTAAGTCAGGCTTTTGTTCAATCATTAGATATTGATGAAACTTTAAATTTTGCTGTAGAGCAAATTTCTGATTATATGGAGGCTGAAGCGTCATCTGTTTTTCTTTACAACAAAGAGAATAAAAAATTAGTTTGTCGTGCTAGTTACGGTCCGGTTGACATAAAAGGAATTGATGTAGATGTAGAATCAAGTATAGTTGGTAAAGCATTAATATCAGGTCTTTGCCAAATGATTCGTGATGCAAAACAAGACGAGAATTACAATTGTACTGTTGATCAATTAACTGGATTTCAAACAAAGTCTGTCCTATGTACGCCATTAATAGCAGCGGGTGAAAATATTGGAGTTGTTCAAGTTTTAAATAAACTGACCAATGTATTCTTTGATAACCGTGATCGTGATATATTAAGAGTATTGGCATCACCAATTGCCTTGTCTATAAATAATGCAAGGTTGACGTTAAGTTTAGTTGAGCAAAATCGACTGAAAAAAGAAATAACATTAGCCAGAAGATTACAGCGATCATTGTTGCCAGCCAGAATAGCACCACCTTTTCCAGTAGTGGGCAGTAATGTACCAGCTTATGAAGTGTCTGGTGATTTTTATGATTATTTTCAATTAGGTAAAGATTGTGTCGGATTTGTTGTGGGAGATGTTTCAGGCAAAGGATTAGATGCCTCGATGCTAATGGTAAGAGCTAGTAGTTTATTGCGTTGGATAGGCAAAGATAGATTGCCACCTTCTAAATGGTTAGAGAAAGCCAATAAAGAGTTGTGTGAAAACTCTTCAAGAGGCATGTTTGTTTGTGTGGCGGCAGGTTATTATTATCCAAAGCAAGATAAGGTGATTTGGTCTAATGCAGGACTGCCTCCAGTTATACATAAATGCTCTGAAAGCGGGAGTATTCATTCTTGGATTGCCAACGCGCCGCCATTGGGAATAGATTCAGAGTTAGATTTTCCAGAACAAGAAACCTCATTAGGTGGCGGAGGGTTGTATTTTTTGACAGATGGGTTAACAGATGCACGTTTGGAAAATGATGAACAATTAGGCACAGATGGATTAATTGATTATATTAAAACAGTACAAGCTGAAACTGCTGAAGTAAGGGTTGGAAAGATTATTACTCATGTGAGAAGACAAAAATTGTTTGATGATGCTACTTTACTGTTGGTAGAAAACCGTGACAATATACATGAGAATTTTATTGATAGTATTAGTTTTGAGGCAGATCCTAAAAATTTAAAAATGGTTCGCATGAAAGTTTCTGATGTGGTGCAAAATCTTAAATTTGATGAGTCAACAGAACAACAATTAGTGCTGTGTTTAGATGAAGCCATCACTAATATTTATCGACATGCGTATAATAATGATAAATCTGGTAATATAGATTTATCATTTAAGATGCAAAATAATACTTTGGTCTTTTATTTGAGAGATTATGCTTCATTGGTTTATGATAATTCAATTAAGCCTAGAGACTTGACTCAAACCAGGCCGGGTGGACTGGGTATTAATATAATAGATAGTGTCATGGATTCATGGGAGTTTGCGACCCCAAAAGATGGCTATGGAAATTTATTGATCATGAAAAAAGAATTAGCATGTGCATCAGAAGCTATTTAAATATTAAATAATAATGAGGGAGTATTTGGGAATTTAATTAACTATAATTTTACAAGACATCATTTTATTGCGGTTTTAACAATGGAAAATTGATTAGAAAGCATAGATGATTCTTGAAAAAAGTTGAGTAAATAGAGTAATAAACAAGAATAATATCTTTTCCATTATATTTAACTTGTAATCTATCCAATAAAACCCATAATCCATTACTGAAGTTGGTCAGGTAATCGCGGTGTGATTTTTTCATATCGAGGAAAGTCCGGGCTCCATAGGATACAGTGCCAGATAACGTCTGGGAAGCGTGAGCTTACGGCTAGTGCAGCAGAGAGAAGACCGCCAATCTTTATTGATTGGTAAGGGTGAAAGGGTGTGGTAAGAGCACACCGCGTGACTGGTAACAGTTCATGGCAAGGTAAACCCCACTGGGAGCAAGACCAAATAGGAAAACAAACTTAATTGTGATGCGTGGTCCGCGCAGTTTTCGGGTAGGTTGCTTGAGGCATACAGTGATGTATTGTCCAGATGAATGATTGCCGTGTCGAAAGACATTACAGGACCCGGCTTATCGACCAACTTCTTTTGATCCAACTCTTTGTTAGTTGCATTTTTTTAAATGATCACGTATTTGATATACTTTCATATTTAAAAAAACCACAACCGCTTTGATTTGAAACAAAATCCAACACAAATAACTATCTTTTAAAATAACTAAAAATTATAAAATCAAATTTAAAATTCATTAATTTATGTCTAAGTCTGAATTAAATAATTGGTGGCAACAAATATCCACTACTTTTGCTTATGATAAGCAAGGAGATATTAACCATGCATTTGAATTGGCTAAGAATCTTTCTACCGATTTTATAATTAAATCAGACTGTGTCTCAGATAATCATTTAATTAAACTGGTAAATGCATTGATTAAATTAAAGGCTGATGAAGAAGTTATCACGGCTACATTTCTTTTTCATGTATTGCGTTCTAAACAAGAAATCACAGAACCGCAAAGAGCTCTTTTTTCTCCATCCGTATTATTTATTTTAGATGAAATATTTAAAGTGACTCAATTAGAATGGATGCAAGACACACAAACGTTAATAAATAATGGAGAATCATTGCGACGTTTATTGTTTGCCATGATTAAAGATGTGAGACTGGTTTTGATTTTGTTAGCTGATCATGTGGTTTTATTAAGAGCTTCTGTTAAATTTCCTCATAATGAACAAAAAAAACTCGCACAATTAGCTAAGGTATTACTAGCACCATTGGCCAATCGTTTAGGTGTTTGGCAAGTAAAATGGGAGCTTGAAGATTTTTCATTTAGGTTTTCTCAACCTGATGACTATAAGGATATTGCCAAACTATTAGCCGAAAAAAGAGTCGATCGTGAAAAATTTATACAACACTCAATTCAACAATTAACGGATAAGCTTTCGGAAGTTCATATCAAAGCTGATATTGTTGGCAGGCCAAAGCATATTTATAGTATTTATAAAAAAATGCAAAAAAAGGATCTCACCTTTGATGGTTTATATGACATTCGTGCTATTCGTGTCTTAGTGGATAGTTTGTCTGATTGTTATGCTGTTTTAGGCATGGTGCATGCTTTATGGAAACATATACCCAAAGAGTTTGATGACTATATCGCAATGCCAAAAGGTAATAATTATCAATCTTTACATACTGTGGTAATTGGTGAAGGTGGTAAAACCATGGAGGTTCAGATTAGAACTCATGAAATGCATGAGCATGCAGAGTTAGGAGTTGCGGCACATTGGCGTTATAAAGATGGAACCAAGCAAGATTTGGGTTATGATTTTAAGGTTAATTGGATGAGACAACTGTTGGCTTCTAATGATCAAGATGGTCATGATTTAATGGCTCAGTTTGAATCAGAAACAGAAGAAGAAAGGATTTATGTATTTACACCTAATGGTGATGTCATAGATTTATCTGCTGGCTCAACAGTTGTAGATTTTGCTTATCACGTGCATACGGAGGTTGGACATAGAACACGTGGTGCTAAAGTTAATGGACGTATAGTTCCATTGACAACAATACTAGATACGGGTGATCGCATTGAAATTCTAACTGCCAAAGTATCAAAGCCAAGTAGGGACTGGTTAAGCGAGCAATCAGGCTATTTAAATTCAGCCAAAGCTAAAGCTAAAGTAAGACACTGGTTTAGAGAGAATGATTTTGATCAGAATGTAATCATTGGAAAAGAGGCTTTAGATAAAGAATTAAAGAAATTTGCACTTGACAGTGTTGATCTCACGCAGTTTCTCAAAAAATATAATTTACATGATGTTGATAAATTATATGCTAGAATTGCCACCAGTGATGTGTCTATTAATCAAATATTACGATTAGCTGAACAGCAAGTTAGGCCTAAGGAACCCGAGGTTTTTAAATTATCAAAACCTCAAGCTCCTACAAACAAATCAGGTCAATCAAATCCTTTTATAATTGAAGGATTAGCCAATGTCATGTCAACTCATGCTCAATGTTGTAATCCTGTATTGGGTGATACGATTGGTGGTTTTATTACTAGAACTCGGGGAGTCAGTGTACATCAATCTCATTGTGAAAATTATATACACATGATCAGTGAACAACCAGAAAGAATCATTGGGGTTTCGTGGAGTGATGATGCGTCAATAAGTTTTCCAATTGAAATAATGATCACGGCTTATGATAGAAAAAGTTTTATAAAAGATTTGTCCTCGGTATTGGCCCATTTAAAAGCCAATATTGAAGAATTAACAGCAAAGCCAGATCCAAATCATGGTACAAATCATTTGAAGCTCACAATTAGGGTTAATGATTTTGAACATTTGAATTTAGTATTAAGTCGTATTAGTACAATTGAATATTTGATTTCTGTTAAGCGCATTGCCTAATTGTTTGTTACGCGTTTAAAGGAGATTAATATCTTTCGCTTATTTTTTAAAATTATTAAGAAGTTTTTTAATAATAGGCTCATTGATTACGGCTTGTTTTGCTGTTTCTAGGCGATGGGCTCTGACAATTGTCTTTAATCCTTTTAATGCGTCTTCAAAATCATCATTTATGACTAGATAATCAGCTTCGCCATAATGTGATATCTCATTCATTGATTTTTTCATGCGGGCATCAATGACTTCTTTTGAATCTTGGCCTCGTGTTTCAAGACGTTCGCGTAATGCATCTATACTAGGTGGTAATATAAATATGCTGATGGCATCAACTCTGCGCTTTTTGATCAGTTGCGCACCTTGCCAATCTATTTCAAGAACAACATCATGTCCTTCGTTGAGCATTTTATCTACAGATTCTTGACTCGTTCCATAAAAATTACCAAACACTTCTGCAAACTCTAAAAAGTCACCCGCAGTAATTTTTTGTTGAAATTTTTCTTCTTCAATAAAATGGTAATGATAACCATCAATTTCACGCGGTCTTATTTCGCGCGTGGTTGATGAAATGGATAGTTTTAAATGATTGGTATCACGAACCAACGCATTAACTAGACTTGTTTTTCCAGTGCCGGATGGTGCTGAAACGATAAATAATGTGCCGACTAATTTTCCAATCATAATGCTTATTCTATATTCTGTATTTGCTCACGCATCTGCTCAATTGCAACTTTTAAATTGATGCTGGATTGCGAAGTCAGTATGGTAGCAGATTTTGATCCTATGGTGTTAGCTTCACGGTGCAATTCTTGAATCAAAAAGTCTAATCTACGACCCACAGGATCATCCAATTGGATCACCCTTTGAATTTCTGCAATATGCGTGTTTAACCGATCAGTTTCCTCAATGATATCGGCTTTTTGTAATAGCATGGCTAATTCTTGTTCAAATCGTTCTGGGTTATACTCAATATCAATCTCAGCTAGTTTTGTTATTAGCCTGTCTTTTAATCCTTGTTGAATTTCTGGTATATGTTTCTCAACTAAAAGATTGGTTTCTATGATTGTATCAAGTTTTTCTAATAAGACTTTCTTTAATGATTCTCCTTCTCGGATACGGGCTTTAACTAGTTTTTTACTGACTTCAATTATTAAATCTAAAGTAGTTTGTTCTAATTCAGATGTGTCTTTAGGTGTTTGTATGACTAACTGTGGCCAAGATAATAAATCCATCGAGTTAATATCATTATTTTCATTAGCAATTTTTTCATCAACCACATTTTTACAATTAATCAGTTGGTTCAGCATTGCTATATTGACACTTAAATCATTTATATCTGCTTCAGGATTTGGATAATACTTAATAAACACTTCAACTTTTCCACGGCTCAGAGATTTGCTAATGATTTTCCGAATCTTACTCTCTGACTTGCGTAAGAAATCAGGTTGTCTTATTGTTATATCAAGAAAACGCTGATTTACCGATCGCATTTCGCAGGTAAATCGGCCAAATTGAGTTTGAATATCGCCATTGGCAAATGCAGTCATTGATTTAAGCATGTTGTATGTTTGAATGTGTGAAAAATGGCATTATACATTAAAACTTTAAAATTAACTGCTGAACATTGAATGCTTAAGGTGTTATACTTGTGATGTATTTTCAAGGATGATGATTACCTGCTATATGTTTTTTAAATCCTTGTTGGTCGAAACTGTAGAGGGTATTGTACAGTTAATGGAATTATAAATAACTTCATGTGTTCGCTATTTTACTTTTCCACAAATTTACAAAACCCTCTATTTATAAATTATAATTAAAAAAGAGGATTTAAAATGAATATACTTAAAATTATAGGCGCGCTTATCTTTATTGTTGGTATTGTTGATATTGGCGGCAATTTTATGGACTTTGATTTGTGGGGGACTATTGGTGTTCAATTGCCAGATGTCATTTGGAAATATAGTGGCTATATTGAACTAATATTGGGTGGATTTTTATTCAATCTCGGTTCTGGGGATAAAGAGGAAGAAGCAGAGTCATAAATAAAAATATTATGAGATTTCACTGATTAGTTTATGTGGAATCTCAAATCTATTCATTAACTTAGTCCGATAAAGTACTAGGTATATCATAAGCACTTTTTTTGTGCGCACAGAACAATTCAATATTTATGCGTTACACTTTAATTATTTTCATTCAAGCATAAATGTAAAATGATTGCTGTATTATATCCTTATGTTTCATTACACAATCCATTCAGTTAAAATATCTTTTTTTAACTAACGACTGTTATGCAAAGACCAAGCCAAAGAAAAAATAACCAATTAAGAGAGATTAAAATTACCCGGAATTTTACGATTCATGCAGAAGGTTCAGTATTAATTGAATGTGGCAACACTAAGGTGCTGTGTAATGCTTCTGTTGAAGACCGAGTGCCTGCTTGGTTGCGAGGTAAAGGAAAAGGGTGGGTTACTGCAGAATATGGTATGTTGCCTCGGTCGACAAATTCTCGCATGCGACGCGAGGCATCGAGTGGAAAACAAGGTGGTAGAACCTTAGAAATTCAGAGATTAATTGCCCGTTCATTGCGAGCAGTGGTAGATTTGAAAGCATTAGGTGAAAGAGTTATAACTGTTGATTGTGATGTGATTCAAGCAGATGGTGGAACCAGAACTGCGTCAATAACAGGGGCTTATGTTGCAATGGTTGATGCCATTAATAAAATAATGGCTGATGGAATTATTAAGAAAAATCCCATTCATGGAGAAATTGCTGCTGTGTCTGTAGGAATTTATGAAGGCGAACCTGTTTTAGATCTTGATTATCCTGAAGATTCAAATGCTGAAACTGACATGAATGTCGTGATGAATGGGGCTGGACATTTTATTGAAGTGCAGGGAACAGCAGAAGGTCATGCTTTTAGACGTGACGAAATGAATCACATGTTAGATTTAGCTGAATCGGGTATTAATCAACTCATGCAAGCGCAAAGAAACGCATTAGATGAGTAAAATCATTTTGGCCAGTGGCAATAAAGGTAAGTTAGTTGAATTGCAATCAATTTTGGCAGATCTCAATGTGGATCTGCAGCCACAGCCAAGCACATCGGAATATGATGTAGAGGAAACAGGTACCACATTTGTTGAGAATGCCATTATTAAGGCCAGGCATGCCAGTGCGATAAGTGGCTTGCCAAGTATTGCAGATGATTCAGGATTGGTGGTCAATGCATTAAATGGTGCGCCAGGTGTAAGAACAGCGCGTTATGCTGGTGCAGGATGTAGTTCGCAAGACAATATGGATTTGATTTTAAATAATCTTTCAAAATATATAGATTTAAAGCAAAGATGCGCAACTTTTGTTTGTGCGTTAGTTTATATGCGTTCAGCTAATGACCCATTGCCAATAATTGCTGTGGGTGAATGGCACGGAGCCATTGCTTTAGAAAAATCAGGTGTCGATGGATTTGGTTATGATCCACTGTTTTGGGATTTTGAGAATAAAATAACCGCAGCAGAGATGTCTAGCCAACTTAAAACAGAACTGTCACATCGCGGACAAGCTTGTAGATTATTAAAAAAACAATTAATTGAAATTTTGTGAAAATAATTCCCCCACCTTTAAGCCTTTACATTCATTTTCCTTGGTGTGTGAAGAAATGTCCTTATTGTGATTTCAACTCACATAAACTAAAAGGTCAGTTGGATGAAGAAAAATATATAGATACATTAATTAAAGATTTAGAGCTGGATGTACCCTTGGTTTGGGGGCGAACCGTTCATTCTATTTTTATGGGTGGCGGCACACCAAGTCTGTTTAAGGCTGATTCTATTGAAAGATTGCTGAATGCTGTAAGGGCATTACTTAACTGTAAACCTGATATGGAAATTACTATGGAAGTTAATCCTGGTACTGGCGAGTATGATAATTTTGTCGGTTATAAAAAAGCAGGTGTAAATAGATTATCTATAGGTGTTCAAAGTTTGAAAGATGAAAATTTGAAAGCTTTGGGACGTATACATTCAACACGGCAAGCCATCAATGTTTATAAAAAAGCCAGAGAAGCAGGATTTGATAATATAAACCTAGATATGATGTTTGCTTTGCCCAATCAATCTATAGAAGAGGCGCGAGAAGATTTACAAAAATTAATTGATTTAAAGCCTAATCATATTTCTTATTATCAATTAACTATTGAAGCCAATACTCTCTTTGCTGTGAAAACTCCATGTAATCTTCCTGATGATGAAAAATTAGAAACCATGTATATACAAGGCAATAAAATATTAGAATCAAATGGATACAAACAATACGAAGTGTCGGCTTATGCTAAAAATAATCAGAAGTGCCAGCATAATATAAACTATTGGAATTTTGGTGATTACTTAGGCATAGGTGCTGGAGCGCACGCAAAAATTTCTTTTGGTGCCAGCAACGAAATTAAAAGATTTGTTAAAAGTAAACATCCGAAGATATATCAAGAGTGTGGCAGTGGTTATATTCAAGATTCTCAGGTACTTGATGAGTCAACATTAATGTTTGAATTTATGCTTAATGCAGTTAGATTGAAGCAACCGATTTATTTATCGGATTTTTCAATAAAAACAGGAGTTGATGCATCTTTATTATTGAAAAAAATTACATATGCCTTGCAAATGAATTGGATAGTTAAAAATAAAGAACACATAGAATTAACAGATAAAGGCTATTTAATTAGTGATGAAATAATTAAATTATTGTTGTGATTAATGACTATGTGTCGTCTTATATGTATTTAGTAGAATATATATAGAATGAATAAAACCTGAAAAATTATTAAATAACTCTTGCCTTTTCAATGCTTTAAGAGTTATTCTTACAACAAGTTCTTAAAAGAGTTTGATGAATAAGCAAAACTGTGAAGCGAGACACATTTAAAATAGCTTTATTTGTTATCATACGAACCAGTAAGTTTTAAAACTATTAATGAACTATTTAATCATCTAATGAGAGAAGTAAATTGGGGTTATTTTCAAATAACAAATTGCAACTATTCGGGGTCGATGTAAGTTCTTCGGCTGTTAAGGTAGTACAATTAAGTAAGTCAGGTCATAAGTATAAAGTTGAATATTATGGAGTTGATGCGTTGCCTGCAAATGCAGTAGTAGAGAAAAATATTACTGAAGTAGACAGGGTCTCAGCTGCCATTAGCAACGCTGTCAAGCGTGCTGGTATTAAAAGGAAAAATGCAGCGATTGCTGTTTCTGGTTCAGCTGTTATCACAAAAACAATTAATATGTCATCAGATTTAACTGATGATGAATTGGAAGAGCAGCTATCTCTTGATGCAAATCAATATATCCCTTATCCAATTGAAGAAGTTAGTTTAGATTTTAGTGTGTTGGGTCCTGTAGAAAATAATCCAGGAATGTCACACGTCTTAATTGCATGTTCTAGATCAGAAAATGTAGATATATGTGTTGAAGCACTTGAAGGAGCCGGTCTTACAGCTGCAATTGTAGATGTAGAGTCTTTTGCAATAGAAACTGCATATGAAGAAATGAAAAAAGGCTTTGAATTGGCCGATGATGAAATTGTTGCATTATTTGATATTGGTGCGACCACAACTACTTTGCATGTTATGTATCAAGGTCGCAGTATTTATACTAGGGATCAAACCTTTGGTGGAAAACAACTAACCGATGAAATTATGCAAAGATATGGATTGTCTATGGCTGAAGCGGGATTAGCAAAAAGACAAGGCGGTTTACCAGAAAGCTATGAAGCTGAAGTTTTACAAAGTTTTAATGATTCTCTTATACAACAGTTAAGTAGAGCCTTACAGTTTTTCTTTTCAGCAACAGAATTTAATAATGTAGATAAAATTATATTGGCAGGTGGAACCTCTTCTATAGCAGGTTTAGATGAATTAACAGAACAACAAATTGGTGTGCCTGTGCAAATTGCTAATCCAATTAAAGGTTTTGATTTTGCATCAAGGATAGATGAAATTGCTATAAAAACTGATTCACCAGCATTAATGACCGCGATTGGTCTAGCAATGAGGACTTTTGACTAATGGTTAAGATAAATTTATTACCTTGGCGAGAAGATAGACGTCAACAGTTAACAAAAGAATTTTATATTTTGTTAGGAATTGGTGGGCTTGTTGCTGCCGCAATTGCAGCCAGTGTTTTTTTTGTATATGCGCATAATATTGATTTTCAAAAAAAGAGAAATGCAAAAATTATTGATCAAATTAAAATTGTAGAAGAAGAAATCAAAGAAATTAAAGGTTTAGAGAAGAAACGTGACGATCTCTTGGCTAGAAAAAAAGTGATAGAGGAATTGCAAGCTAATAGAACACAAATGGTACATTTGTTTGATGAATTGGTAAAGACTATTCCAAATGGAGTTTTTTTACAAAACATAAAACAAAATGGCAATACAATTTCGTTAGAAGGCTATGCTCAGTCACATTCAAGGGTGTCTGCATATATGCGACAACTAGAAAACTCTGAATGGTTTAAAATTCCTGTAAATGTTGAATATATTAGAGCAGATGATTCATTTGATACACATGAACAAAAATTTAGATTAATGGTGCAATTAATAAATCCACTAAATAAAAGCTCAGGCCAAGATGAAGGAGAAGTTGAATGAATTTTCTAGATGACCTGCAAAATCAAGATTTCTCAAACCCAGGAGGGTTGCCGTCTTGGATGAAGTTAGCTGGTGTT
>Ga0316204_10007681_pt1 | contig 15553 bp, 19 predicted proteins | sample 6monrhotite_MG_2_FD_205661 | JGI IMG/M metagenome (GOLD analysis project Ga0316204, IMG submission 205661) | Microbial mat bacterial communities from mineral coupon in-situ incubated in ocean water Damariscotta River, Maine, United States -... | ecosystem: Environmental > Aquatic > Marine >... | reverse complement strand
CGAGGATGTCCCAGACTTCGGGCCGCTCTTTTTCAACCAGTTTCTTGGCTTGTTTGACGGTGGAGCTAAGCCCCTTCGCCTCAAGACGGCTATAGATGAACGGTTTGAACAGTTCCAACGCCATCTTTTTCGGCAAACCACACTGGTGCAATTTCAATTCCGGCCCGGTCACAATGACCGAACGACCGGAGAAGTCGACGCGTTTGCCCAAAAGGTTCTGACGGAAGCGGCCCTGCTTGCCTTTCAGCATGTCGGACAATGATTTCAACGGACGCTTGTTTGCACCCGTGATCACACGGCCACGGCGGCCGTTGTCGAACAACGCGTCAACGGATTCCTGCAACATCCGCTTTTCGTTCCGCACGATGATGTCGGGCGCGCGCAGTTCAATCAGACGTTTGAGACGATTGTTGCGGTTGATCACCCGGCGATAAAGATCGTTGAGATCAGACGTCGCAAAACGACCGCCATCCAGCGGCACCAGCGGGCGCAGTTCCGGCGGAATGACCGGAATGACCGTCAGAACCATCCATTCAGGGCGGTTGCCGGATTCAAGGAAGCTTTCGACAACCTTCAAACGCTTGATGATCTTCTTGGGCTTCAACTCGCCTGTTGCAACCTTGAGATCTTCGCGCAGCTGGTCGGCCTCTGCTTCAAGGTCAATCGCAGCGAGCATTTCGCGAATCGCTTCGGCGCCGATATTGGCGGTGAAGGCGTCCATGCCATAGGCATCCTGGGCGTCCATGTACTCCTCTTCGGTCATCATCTGACCATAGGTGAGGTCCGTCAGGCCCGGCTCAATCACAACGTAGTTCTCAAAGTAGAGAACACGTTCCAGATCACGCAATGTCATGTCCAACATCAAGCCGATGCGCGATGGCAGCGATTTCAGGAACCAGATGTGCGCAACGGGAGACGCCAGTTCAATATGGCCCATCCGCTCGCGGCGGACCTTTTGCAGTGTCACTTCAACACCGCATTTTTCGCAGACAACGCCGCGGTATTTCATGCGCTTGTATTTGCCGCACAGGCATTCGTAGTCTTTGATCGGGCCAAAGATACGTGCACAGAACAACCCGTCACGCTCAGGCTTGAACGTCCGGTAGTTGATGGTTTCCGGTTTCTTGATCTCACCGAATGACCACGACAGGATGCGCTCTGGCGAGGCCAGAGATACCTTGATTTCGTCAAACGTCTTGATCGGCGCGACGGGGTTAAACGGGTTGTTTGTCAGTTCCTGGTTCATTTTCAATTCCTTGAATTGGGTGGGAAAAGGAGCGGCGTGGCGGGTTTAACCCCGCCCTGCCGTGGGGCCATAGGGCGGGGTCAAACCCGCCGCTGTTGGCTCACTCATCCTCCTCCGCATCCAGGAGTTCCATATTCAGGCCGAGGCCGCGGACTTCCTTCACGAGAACGTTAAAGCTCTCCGGGATACCCGCTTCAAAGTTGTCCTCGCCCTTGACGATGCTTTCATAGACCTTGGTCCGGCCTGCCACGTCATCCGACTTCACGGTCAGCATTTCCTGCAGGGTGTATGCAGCGCCGTAGGCTTCCAGCGCCCAGACCTCCATCTCACCAAAGCGCTGACCACCGAACTGCGCTTTACCGCCCAGCGGCTGCTGGGTAACCAGCGAGTATGGACCGGTGGAACGCGCGTGGATCTTGTCGTCCACAAGGTGGTGCAGTTTCAGCAGGTACTTGATGCCCACGGTCACGGGGCGTGCAAACTGCTCACCCGTACGACCATCAAACAAGACCGACTGACCCGAAGAATTGAACCCGGCACGCACCAGCGCGTCGTTAACATCCGCTTCCTTGGCACCGTCAAAAACCGGCGTCGCAATCGGCACACCGCGTGTGACGTTGCCTGCCGCTTCCAACAGCGTGTCCTGATCCATGCCTTCGATGCCTTCGGCATACACGTCGTCACCATAGGCAAGGTTCATCGCTTCGCGCACAGGTGTCAGATCGCCGGAGCGTTTGTATTCCTGCAACGCCTCGTCGATGTTCACGCCCAAACCACGCGCGGCCCAGCCCATGTGTGTCTCAAGGATCTGTCCGACGTTCATACGCGACGGCACGCCCAGCGGGTTCAGACAGAAATCAACCGGTGTTCCGTCTTGCAGGAACGGCATGTCCTCCATCGGCACAACCTTGGAAATCACACCCTTGTTGCCGTGACGACCGGCCATCTTGTCACCCGGCTGCAGCTTGCGCTTCACCGCGACGAACACCTTGACCATCTTCATCACACCCGGAGGCAGATCGTCACCACGACGGACTTTTTCGACTTTGTCCTCAAACCTTGCGTTCAACGCCCGTTTCTGGATTTCGTACTGCTCATTGAGGGCTTCAACGATTTTTGCGTCGTCCTCGTCCTCAAGTGCCAGCTGCCACCACTGACCACGGGTCAGTTGATCATCCAGCAACTCATCGGTGATCGGGCTGTTTGACCGAACGCCTTTGGGGCCTTTGACAGCCACCTTGCCCGTGATCATCTCACGCAGACGCGCATAGATGTTCCGATCAAGGATCGCCAATTCGTCATCCCGGTCGCGGGCCAGGCGTTCGACTTCTTCACGCTCGATCTGAAGCGCACGTTCGTCTTTTTCCACACCATGCCGGTTAAAGACGCGCACCTCGACAACCGTGCCGAAATCACCCGGCTTTACACGCAACGACGTATCCCGCACGTCCGACGCCTTCTCACCAAAGATCGCGCGAAGAAGTTTTTCCTCCGGCGTCATCGGGCTTTCGCCCTTTGGTGTGATCTTGCCGACCAGAATATCGCCCGGTTCAACATCCGCGCCGATGTACACAATGCCTGCCTCGTCGAGGTTGCGCAGCGCTTCTTCACCAACGTTCGGAATGTCGCGGGTAATTTCCTCTGGCCCCAGCTTGGTATCACGGGCAGCGACTTCGAATTCCTCGATGTGGATCGAGGTAAAGACGTCGTCGCGCGAAACCCGCTCGGAGATCAGAATGGAGTCTTCGTAGTTGTAGCCATTCCACGGCATGAACGCGACAACCACGTTCTTGCCCAGCGCCAGCTCACCCATATCGGTGGATGGACCGTCGGCGATCACCTGACCCTTGCTCACCGTGTCACCAACTTTGACCAGCGGACGCTGGTTAATGCAGGTGTTCTGGTTGGAGCGCTGGAACTTGCGCATGCGGTAGATGTCCACCCCCGCATCGCCCAATTCAAGGTCTTCGGTGGCACGGATAACAATACGGGAGGCGTCCACCTGGTCGATCACGCCTGCGCGTTTCGCCATGTAGGCCGCACCGGAATCCCGTGCCACAACTTCCTCGATACCTGTCCCCACAAGCGGTGCTTCCGCTTGCAAGAGTGGCACCGCCTGACGTTGCATGTTCGATCCCATCAGGGCGCGGTTCGCGTCGTCGTTCTCAAGGAACGGGATCAGCGAGGCCGCAACCGAGACCAACTGCTTTGGGCTCACGTCGATCAGGTCCACGTTTTCCGTTGGTGCCAGCGTATAATCGCCGGACTGACGGGTGGAAACCATCTCATTCACGAACTTCATGTTTTCATCAAGGTTCGCGTTGGCCTGCGCCACCGTGTGACGCATTTCCTCGGTGGCGGACATGTAGTGAACCTCATCGGTCACAACAGAGTCCTTCACAACCCGGTAAGGCGTTTCGATAAAGCCGTATTTGTTTACACGGGCGAAGGTCGCCAATGAGTTAATCAGACCGATGTTCGGGCCTTCCGGCGTCTCAATCGGGCACATGCGGCCATAGTGGGTCGGGTGCACGTCGCGCACCTCAAAGCCTGCACGCTCACGTGTCAGACCGCCAGGCCCAAGCGCGGAAAGGCGGCGCTTGTGCGTGACCTCAGACAACGGGTTGGTCTGGTCCATGAACTGCGACAGCTGGCTTGAGCCGAAGAATTCACGCACCGCAGCAGCCGCAGGTTTCGCATTGATGAGGTCTTGCGGCATGACCGTGTCGATCTCGACGGATGACATCCGCTCCTTGATCGCACGTTCCATGCGCAGCAGGCCAACGCGGTACTGGTTCTCCATCAATTCGCCAACGGACCGCACACGACGGTTGCCGAGGTGGTCAATGTCGTCGATGTCGCCGCGACCGTCGCGCAGATCCACCAGCGCCTTGATGCAGGCGACGATGTCTTCACGGCGCAGGGTCCGCTGGGTATCTTCGGCGTCCAGATCAAGACGCATGTTCATCTTGACCCGACCAACAGCCGACAGATCGTAACGCTCTGCATCAAAGAACAGCGTGTCAAAGAGCGCACTTGCCGCTTCGACGGTGGGCGGCTCGCCCGGACGCATGACGCGGTAGATGTCCATGAGCGCGGTATCGCGGTTCATGTTCTTGTCATTCGCCATGGTGTTGCGCATGTAGGGGCCAACATTGACATTGTCGATGTCCAGCAATGGGATCTCGGTGATACCCGCGTCGATCAGCTCCTTGGCGGTGCCGCCAATCAGATCGCCGTCCTTGTCATACTCCAACGTCATCTCGTCGCCAGCTTCGACATAGATCGCGCCGGTTTCTTCGTTGATGATGTCTTTTGCGACAAACTTTCCAACAATGTGGTCAAATGGCAAAAGCAGGTCTTTTACATTGCCTTCGTCGATCAGCTTCTTGACCGCGCGCGGCGTGACCTTCTTGCCTTGCTCAAACAGGACTTCGCCGGTTTTCGCATCCACGATGTCATAGGTCGGACGTGTGCCCCGCACACGATCCGGGAAGAATGGCGCAACCCAGCCCTTGTTCTTCTTGAGCTTGAAGTTCACCGTTTCATAGTATGCGTCCATGATCGATTCCTGGTCCAGGCCCAGCGCATAAAGCAGGGTGGTCACAGGCAGTTTGCGGCGGCGGTCGATGCGCGCAAAAACGATGTCCTTGGCGTCAAACTCAAAGTCCAGCCAGGAACCGCGATAGGGGATGATACGGCAGGCGAACAACAGTTTACCAGAGCTGTGCGTCTTGCCCTTGTCATGGTCAAAGAACACGCCGGGAGAGCGGTGCATCTGGGATACGATCACACGCTCGGTACCGTTCACGATGAACGTCCCGTTTGGCGTCATCAGGGGCATGTCGCCCATGAACACGTCCTGTTCCTTGATGTCCTTGACGGACTTGGCACCTGTGTCTTCGTCAATATCAAACACGATCAGACGCAGGGTGACCTTGAGCGGCGCGCTATAGGTCATGTCGCGCTGCTGGCATTCTTCCACGTCATACTTCGGCTTTTCCAGCTCGTATTTGACGTACTCAAGAATGGAGGTTTCGTTAAAATCCTTGATCGGAAAAACCGACTGGAAAACGCCCTGAATGCCGTCACCGTCGGTGGGCGTCTCGGCATCGCCGGAGTTCAGGAACAGGTCGTAAGAGGATTTCTGGACCTCGATGAGGTTCGGCATTTCCAGAACTTCACGGATTTTGCCATAATATTTACGGAGACGCTTCTGGCCAAGGAAGGATTGTGCCATGTGTCGTAGTACCTTTCATATCTCTTGCCTGAACGCCGCCACCGGGGCCGTGGTGCGTCCATCAGAGCGGATCGATCTGGTCAATGCTGGCCTGCGTCCCACCGCAAACCTTCCGACCTTGTGACCTCTCCAGAAGGAGGCTTTGTTGCAAAAGCACCCTTCAAGACAGGTTTGGCTGGACAGGGATTTTTCCCCATCCAGCCAATGTTTTTACCGGGAGCCCCGGACTTTTCAAAAGCCCGGCCCGATCTTTAAAAAAGATCGTGTCCCGTTGCGCCTGACTTAGGCCAGCTCGACTTCCGCGCCAGCTGCTTCCAGCTTCGCTTTGACGTCTTCTGCTTCGGCTTTGTCGACGCCTTCTTTGATCTTGCCGCCCGCTTCGACCAGATCCTTGGCTTCTTTCAGGCCCAGACCAGTGATCGAGCGCACTTCCTTGATCACGTTGATCTTGGATGCGCCTGCGTTCTTGAGAACGACGTCAAATTCAGTCTTCTCTTCCTCTGCCGCGCCAGCGTCAGCAGGACCAGCCATCATCACTGCGCCGCCTGCGGCGGGCTCGATGCCGTACTCGTCCTTGAGGATGGTTTTCAGTTCTTGTGCTTCAAGCAGTGTCAGACCAACGATGTCTTCTGCCAGTTTCTTCAGATCAGCCATGTTTAGCTCTTTCCGTTAACGATATGTGTGTTCCAACGTGTTGCTTCAACCAACCCGCCGGTTTGACGATATGCCTTACGCAGCCTTGTCCTCGATCGTGGACAAGATGGATGCGATATTGCTTGCAGGTGCGCCAATGGCCCCGGCGATGTTGGATGCAGGTGCGCCCAGCATGCCCGCGATGGTGGAGATAAGCTCCTCCCGCGAAGGCATCTTGGACACGGCTTCAACACCGGCGGCGTCCAGAGCATTCTCACCCATTGCACCACCGAGGATCACAAACTTGTTGTTTTCCTTGGCGTACTCCTGAGCAACCTTGGCCGCGGCCACAGGATCCTCAGAATAGGTCAGAACGGTCATACCCGTCAGAAGCGAAGCGATGCTTTCGCATGGCTTCCCTTCAAGGGCGATTTTGGCGAGCCTGTTCTTGGCAACACGCACGGCCCCGCCTGCGTTACGCGCACGCAAACGAAGGTCCTGCATTTCGGCAACTGTCAGACCGACGTAGTGGCTAACCACAACAACGCCAGAGCTTTCAAAGATTTGGCCGAGTTCGTCGACCAACTGTTCTTTTTGTGCTCTATCCACAGTTTCACTCCAGTAAGGGAGGGTTGCCCCTCCGGCTCAGTTCTGCCGGGACTGACGGTCCCGACAATCGGGTCCTTACGGGGTCCTGCGCATCGCTGCGGATGGCCAAGACAAGGGGCATCCGAAGAAAATCTGCTCTACCCGTCTCAGGCAGGAATTATGCGGATCAAATCACCGCACCCACCGTCTCGGACGAATCGGGGGCCTGCGCGACGAATCACGCAAACCCCACCGAATGCTGATCTATGCCAGTGCAAGAAAAATTTAAAGTGCAAAGTGCACCCTTCACGCGGCGCGCCGTACAGAGCGCCGGTAATTCGACCGCGCAACATCGGTATGGGCCGGCCATCCGGCAATGTCATGCACGGCGAATTCCAGAACCGGCGCGTCATAGCGAGACAGCTGCCGTGTCCGGCTGCATATCCCCGAATGACCCGGCGAATATTTATATACGGCGCCTCAATTCTTGTTTTTGCAGGCCACTTCACCTGCCCCCGCCTTCAAAGCACAAAAAGCCGACCCTTAGGTCGGCTTGTCGCTGTCGTTTGAGCGCACCACAGCCTAGCTGGGTTCGGGGCGCTTCTGGAACACGATGGTGCGGATGCGCTCGCGCTTGCGTTTGCCACCCTCAAGCACCGCGACAACCTCGCCGATGTCATTGTGTTCAGTGTTCAGCAGGTCCACCAGCCCCTCTTCGGAAATGCCACAGGGGTCCAGTGTGCTGATCTGGTCGGGCATGAAGTCCTGTGCATGGTCCAGCATCATCACACCACCCGGCGACAGGCAGGACGTCCACGCCACAAAGGCTTTCTTGGGGTCATAGGAATGATCCCAGGAGTTTGAATAGATGAAATCCGTCTGGCCAAGCCATTCGGGTTTGACCTCGTGAAAGTCCCATTGAATCGTATGGGGAAACTGATCGGCGGTATCGGAAATCTCTGTGCCGATGACATCCGCATCGCCGGGCAGGTGATCGCGGAACCATGTCTGCTCAAACCCCTGGCGGGTGCCGTGACAAATGCCGGTCCTGGGCGTCAGTCCCAGCGACAGCATATGATCCGACAGCAGCTTGATATGCCCCTCCGGCACCCACTGCCAGTCCAGTTTGTACTTGTTGCCGCGCGTCTGCACCTCCTTGTAGAGGCCATAGTCAAACTTGCCGTCCTTCTCAAACGACACCTTGCGCAACTCACCGTCCTGCGTGATCGGCAGGTCGGCGGCATTCTGTTTGACAAATTGCTTGAACGCCCGGCGCTTGTCGCGGCGTGTTTCTTCCATGGTCTACCTCAATCTTTTTCTTTTAGAGGTAGCATAGGCTGCGATTGCTCACCAAACGCTAAAAGGCGGACCTACTGGCCCGCCTTTTGTTTGTCGTGCGATAGCAACACCCCTATGGGGCTACCAATCGTTATTCGGCTGTCGCGTTTTCCACGGCAACCGATACCCCTGGGCCCATGGTCGAGCTGAGGTTGATCTTCTTCATGTAGGTGCCTTTGGAACCGGATGGCTTGGCCTTGGCCACGGCACCCACAAAGGCGCGGATGTTTTCGACCAGCTTGCCTTCGTCAAAGGACAGTTTACCAACGCCTGCGTGTACAACACCGCCTTTTTCGGCCTTGAACTGCACTTCGCCGCCCTTGGCCGCTTTGACCGCGTCTGCGACGTCCATGGTCACTGTACCAACTTTGGGGTTTGGCATCAGATTGCGAGGACCAAGCACTTTGCCCAAACGACCAACGATTGGCATCATGTCAGGCGTTGCAATGCAGCGATCGAATTCGATCTTGCCGGACTGCACGATTTCCATGAGGTCTTCTGCGCCCACGATGTCGGCACCTGCCGCCGTTGCTTCTTCGGCTTTGGGACCACGGGCGAACACAGCAACACGCATGGTTTTGCCAGTGCCATTGGGCAGACCGACAACACCGCGAACCATCTGGTCCGCGTGGCGTGGGTCAACACCAAGGTTCATCGCGATTTCGATGGTCTCATCGAATTTCACGTTCGAGTTACCTTTGATCAGCGCAACCGCTTCTTCAATGGTGACGTCTTCTTTGCCTGCAAATGCTTCGCGTGCGGCGCGGGTGCGTTTTCCAAGTTTAGCCATCTTACTTCACCTCGATGCCCATGGACCGGGCAGAGCCCAGAATGATTTTCATCGCCTGTTCCACGTCATGCGCGGACAGATCAGCCATCTTCGCTTCCGCAATCTCGCGCAACTGCTTGGGCGTCACGTACCCAACGGTTTCACGCGATGGCGTTTTCGCGCCGGACGTCAGCTTGGCCGCTTTTTTCAGGTAGTAGGACGCAGGCGGCGTCTTGATGTCCATCGTAAAGGACTTGTCCTGATAATAGCTGATCACGGTCGGGCAAGGGGCGCCCGGCTCAAGGTCTGCTGTCTTTGCGTTGAACGCTTTGCAGAATTCCATGATATTGATGCCGCGCTGACCCAGCGCTGGCCCCACGGGTGGGGACGGGTTTGCTTGACCCGCTTTGACTTGCAACTTCATCGTACCGACGAGTTTCTTGGCCATTGGCCTTCTCCTTTTCAACGCCCCCCGGTCGCGACCACGGGGCTGATATGTTGCGTGGTCCGGTTTGCGCGCCGCGGCGCGCGTGCCTCCCACGATGGTGAGTCGCCTTTGCGGGCGATTGGCGTGGATTATAGGGGGTTGGGGGGCTTTGCAAGGGTTGGGTTTGAGGATGGGATGGAAGACAGGTGTGACGTTCAGGACTCATAACCAGAATATGACGGTTGCAGCGAGGGCGATTGCTGACAGGAATACTTTGGGACACCCCCGTCATTATCCGGGCGAACACACCCATAGCCGCCCTGCACCACCACCACATCACAACAACGTTCCGGAACGAAAAAGCGCCCCGCAGTTTCCCGCGCGGCGCTCTGTTTCAGGCACCCGAAGTCTTCAAAGACTTCGGACCGATTTCTTCAAAGAAATCGTTACCCTTTTTCTTCCACAATCTCGACCATGTGGCTGATCTTGTTGATCATGCCGCGCACGCTTGGTGTATCTTCAAGCTCACGGGTCTTGTGCATCTTGTTCAGGCCCAGACCGATCAGCGTTGCACGCTGTTTGGCGGGGCGGCGGATCGGGGAGCCGATCTGCTTGACGACAATTGTCTTAGCCATGGTTTAGGCCTCCTCGGTTGCAGGTGCCGCTGGTGCATCTGTCTTGGGCAGGATGTCCGCCACTTTCTTGCCGCGACGCTGTGCGACGGAGCGCGGGGAAGATTCCTTGCGCAAGCCGTCCATTGTGGCACGGATCATGTTGTACGGGTTCTGTGAACCGATGGACTTGGACACAACGTCCTTGATGCCCAGCATTTCGAACACGGCACGCATTGGACCACCGGCGATGATCCCGGTACCTTCCGGTGCTGTCCGCATCACCACTTTACCGGCGCCATGACGGCCTTCCATGTCGTGGTGCAATGTCCGACCTTCGCGCAGCTGCACGCGGATCATCTGACGCTTGGCCTGCTCCGTGGCCTTGCGGATCGCCTCGGGCACCTCTTTGGCTTTACCCTTGCCAAAACCAACGCGACCTTTCTGGTCACCGACAACTACCAACGCGGCGAAGCCAAAGCGCTTACCACCCTTAACGGTCTTGGACACGCGGTTGATGGCGACCAGGCGGTCGGCAAATTCCGGTGTTTCGTCACGATCGCGGCGCGGGCCGCGACGGTTTTCACGTTCTGCCATGAGAACATCCTTTTATGGTGGGCAAGCGCCCGTTTGTCTCAATCCTGGTGGACCAGAATGGTCCCCGGATCATCGAGGCGGCCCCGGCGGAGCCGCCTTCAGGTTGTTTAGATCTTCAAACCGCCTTCGCGGGCCGCTTCTGCAAGTGCTTTTACCTTGCCGTGGAACAGGAAACCGCCCCGGTCAAAGTATGCTTCTTCAACACCGGCCTTCTTGGCGCGCTCGGCGATTGCCGCACCCACCTTGGTGGCCGCTTCGATGTTGTTCTTGCCAACAACGCCCAGATCCTTTTCGAGCGTCGATGCGGCGGCCAATGTCTTGCCGTTCACGTCGTCGATCAACTGAACCGAGATGTTCTTGTTGGAGCGATGCACGCTGAGGCGCGGACGCCCTGCGTTTACGCGGCGAAGTTTGTTCCGAACGCGCAGGCGGCGTTTGATGAACAGTTGTCTTTTGCTGTTTGCCATCTTCTTGCGTCCTTACTTCTTCTTGCCTTCTTTGCGGAAGATGAACTCGCCCTTGTAGCGGATGCCCTTGCCTTTGTAAGGCTCGGGCTTGCGCCACGCACGGATGTTCGCGGCAACCTGACCAACAAGCTGTTCGTCAATGCCTTCCACAATGATTTCGGTCTGCTTTGGCGCAGTGACAGTCACACCTTCCGGTGCGGTGTAATCCACGTCATGTGACAGGCCGAGGTTCAGTTTCAGCGTGTTACCCTGCATTTGCGCACGATAACCAACACCCTGGATCTCCAGCTCTTTCTTGAAGCCTTCGGTCACGCCGGTCACAAGGTTGCTCACCATCGTGCGGGACATGCCCCACTGCTGGCGCGCGCGCTTGGACTTGCCCCGAGGGGTGATGTGCACAACGTTGTCTTCCACTTTCAGGTCAACATCGTCGGTCGCCTTGAAGCTGCGGGTGCCCTTTGGGCCCTTCACTTCGATGGATTGGCCGCTGACGGATGCGGATACACCGCTGGGCAGCTCAACCGGTTTTTTACCAATACGAGACATGAAGCTCTCCTTAGAATACGGTGCAGAGCACTTCGCCGCCAACATTGGCGCTGCGTGCTGCGGCATCCGACATCACACCCTGCGGGGTGGAGACAATCGACACACCCAGACCCTGACGGACCTGTGGAATGTCTTGTGCGCCCATATAGACGCGGCGACCGGGCTTGGACACCCGCTTCAACTCACGAATAACAGGTTCGCCCTCGTAGTACTTGAGGCTGATTTCAATGGCGGGGTGGCCATCGGCGCCCGTCGTTGCTTCATACCCGCGGATGTAACCTTCATCAGCCAGCACATCCAGAACCCAGGCACGCAGCTTGGACGCTGGTGTCAGGACGGTGGATTTGCCGCGCATGGAAGAGTTACGGATGCGTGTCAGCATATCTGCGATAGGATCGTTCATCTGATGCGCTCCTTACCAGCTCGACTTGACCATGCCGGGGATCTGGCCTGCTGAGCCAAGATCACGCAGCGCGATACGCGAGATTTTCAGTTTACGGTAATAGGCGTGCGGACGGCCTGTCAGCTGGCAGCGGTTGTGCAGGCGCACAGCGCTGGAGTTGCGGGGCAGTTTCGCCAGCTTCAGGGAGGCGCGGAAACGCTCTTCCATCGGCTTGCTTTCGTCACTCACGATGTCCTTCAAGGCAGCGCGCTTTACAGCGTACTTCTTGACCAGTGCTTCACGCTTCTTTTCGCGTGCGATCATGGATTTCTTAGCCATATCTAATCCTTCCCGCGCTTATTTCGTGAAAGGCATGTTGAACGCCGTCAACAATGCTTTCGCTTCTGCGTCGGTTTTCGCCGTGGTGGCGATGACGATGTCCATACCCCAATTCTCATCAACTTTATCAAAGTCGATTTCAGGGAATACAATGTGCTCTTTGAGGCCCATGGCATAGTTGCCACGGCCATCAAAGGATTTAGCCGAAATACCGCGGAAGTCGCGGATACGTGGCATGGCAATCGTAATCAGACGGTCCATGAATTCGTACATACGTGCGCCGCGCAGGGTCACTTTCGCGCCCATTGGCATGTCTTCACGCACCCGGAAACCCGCGATGGATTTCTTGGCAATCGTGGTCATCGCTTTCTGGCCGGCAATCGCGGTCAGGTCTTCCTGAGCGGATTTGGCTTTCTTGCTGTCACGTACGGCGGCGGCACCACAACCGATGTTCAGCACAACCTTGTCAAGCCGTGGGATCATCATGTCGTTCTTGTAACCGAACTCTTCGCGCATCTTGGCGCGCACTTCGTCGCGGTAAACGCCGAGAAGACGGGGTGTGTAGGTTGCAGTATCAAGCATCAATCACGTCCCCCGTGGTTTTGGCGACGCGCACTTTCTTGTCGCCTTCCATTTTGAAACCCACGCGGGTCGCCTTGCCATTGGCATCGACGATGGCGAGGTTGGAAAGGTCAATCGGCATCGCCTTGGGGATGCGACCGCCCTGGCTTTCCTGGGACTGGCGTGTGGCGCGGATAGAGATGTTGATCCCTTCCACAACGGCCTTGCCGGATTTGGGATCAACAGACGTGATCGAACCCGTCTTGCCCTTGTCCTTACCAGCCAGCACGATGACCTTGTCACCTTTGCGAAGTTTAGCAGCCATTACAGCACCTCCGGCGCGAGCGAAATAATCTTCATGAAGTTCTTGCCGCGCAGCTCGCGTACAACTGGCCCAAAGATACGTGTACCAATTGGCTCATTGTTGTTGTTGAGGATAACTGCGGCGTTGCGGTCAAAACGGATGGCGGTGCCATCGTCACGACGTACTTCCTTGGCGGTGCGAACAACAACGGCCTTGCGGACGTCGCCTTTTTTCACACGACCGCGCGGGATGGCTTCCTTGACCGACACGACAATGATGTCGCCGACGGACGCGTATTTACGCTTGGAACCACCCAGTACCTTGATGCACTGAACACGGCGAGCGCCGCTGTTGTCAGCAACATCCAGGTTGGTCTGCATCTGGATCATTTGGTTTCTCCCGACCTTTGGGGGGCGATGCGTGCCTGATCCCCAGGGTTTCGATTAATATGGACGCGGGATGCCCCGCCTGCCTTGCGGCGGGCGGGGCATGCGTACCTTAGGCTTCCGCCGTCAGCACTTCCCAACGTTTTGTCTTGGACTTCGGTGCACATTCGATGATGCGGACAGAATCCCCAACCTTGAATGCGTTGTTCTCATCGTGGGCCCGGTATTTCTTGGACTTGCGGATGGTCTTCTTGAGAACCGGATGGGTAAAGCGACGCTCTACGGATACGGTAACTGTCTGGGCGTTGGCGTCCGATGTAACGGTGCCTGTCAGGATACGCTTTGGCATGTCTTAGGCCTCCGTAGCGCCAGAGGCGCTCATAGAATTGGCGGATGCTGCGGCGGCAGCTTTCTGGTTCAAAACCGTGTGCACGCGGGCCACGTCACGCTTGACCGTGCGCAGACGCGCCGGGTTCTCAAGCTGACCGGTGGCCTGCTGAAAACGCAGGTTGAAGGCTTCTTTTTTCAAGTTCACAAGCTCATCGCGGAGTTGATCCGGCGTCTTGTCGTGCAGTTCCTTGGCGTTCATGCGCCATCTCCTTTCAACATCACCAGCGGGCCGCACATGCGTTACCCCGATTCTGGTGGAGTCTGTTCCGAAGTGCGCCGTATAGGTGGGTTACGGTCAGGGCGCAACCCCTTGGCGGGCGTAAAGTGCGCACGGGCTGAACCCTCACCCTGCGCCGCCCCGTCAGGCGGGGTTTCACCCCGCCACCATACGCCGTAAAACACACCAAACCCACCGAAAGAAGCCCCATGTCCCAGATCAAAACCCTCTTCGCCACCCCCCTCTACCGCGCAGGTTTGTCCGAGCACGGCAAACCCATCGACCCGCGTGAACTCGAAGCCTCCTGCATCGCCATCGCCAATGATGATGAGGCCGGTCAGGACTGGTGCGAGGAAAACGGCTATGCGGGCTATACGTCCTATGCCTCCCTGGATGACCTGCCCTACCGCTTTCCGATCTTCAAGGATCTGAAAAAAGTGCTCGACAAACACGTCAGGGCCTTTGCCAGGGAACTGGCCTTTGACCTTGGCGACCGCAAGCTGAAACTTGACAGCCTCTGGATCAACATCCTGCCCGAGGGCGGCATTCACACCTCCCACATCCACCCGCATTCGGTGATTTCGGGCACGACCTACGTGACCATGCCCGAAGGCGCCAGCGCGATCAAATTCGAAGACCCCCGCCTGCCGATGATGATGGCCTCGCCGGGGCGTCTGAAGGATGCGCCGGAAGAGTTGCAGCACTTCATCTATGTGGCACCGGACATGGGCGATGTGCTGCTCTGGGAAAGCTGGCTGCGTCACGAAGTGCCGATGAACATGGTCGAGGACGACCGCGTATCGGTGTCGTTCAACTACGCTTGGGGCTAGCCTTGCGCGCGGCCTCCTGCGCCTTGACGGCGGCCTTTTCCTCTTTGGTCAGCTTGTTGCCCCACTGATTGTTGCTGAGCCCCAAGTCCGATGGCATCGGCTTGGTCTTGCCCTTCTTGACCTCTCCGCCCTTGTCGAGAAACTGCTTGATCAGGTCTTCGTCCGTGGTGGGCTTGGGCACATGTTTCATGGAGGGATCCTTTGGCAGCAATGGATGAGGACGGCGTGGGTCAAACGTAGTCGCGCATGCTGCGAAAAGCCAGATCGTTTACGCCGGCACCCTCATCGGCACGGCTATGCGCAGATCGCCTGCAATGGATTGCCGCGCCCGAACCGAGGGGTGGGTCGGGCGCTGCCTTTGCATGGCAAAGGCAATTGGCCGGTGGGTACGGACAAGCCCGGAACAAAGGCAACTTGTTGCCGCCGGGCAGTGCCTGCCCCTCCGTCGCACAAAAGGTGCGCCAGCGTATTCGGCACGCCTTTGGCGTGACGGGCAGGCGCTCCCCCTCGCGCGGCGGGTGGGTCTTCGGCACGTTGGAGGCGTAACCGAATGCGAAAATGAGGCTACGCGGCGATTGAGGTCTTGATCGGTGGGGTTTGAGAAAATACCCATTCTTCAAATTTGAGTACACATGAGTTAGGTCGATTTCCCGAAGTGATGTTTAAAGAAACTTTATTCCCT
>Ga0316204_10007680_pt1 | contig 15557 bp, 21 predicted proteins | sample 6monrhotite_MG_2_FD_205661 | JGI IMG/M metagenome (GOLD analysis project Ga0316204, IMG submission 205661) | Microbial mat bacterial communities from mineral coupon in-situ incubated in ocean water Damariscotta River, Maine, United States -... | ecosystem: Environmental > Aquatic > Marine >... | reverse complement strand
AGCCAAACAGCCAAAGCAATGCCGATGACGCCCATGAACGGTCCGTCCATTTCAATCGCCCAGGTCGCGGCTCCGGCGACAATGGAAATCAAGAAGACCTGTTTAAGGCGCGTCAGGGCCGGGATCAAATCGCCACGTTTCCAGTGCAGGAACGGACCAATGGCCATGGCGATAATCAACGGGATCATTAGCGGAATGAAGACGGCGTTAAAGAACGGAGCACCAACGGAAATTTTCGGCCCTCCAATGGCATCAAGGAACAAGGGATACAGCGTGCCCAGCAGGACGGCTGCGGCGGCAATGGTCATGCCCAGGTTATTGAACAGCAACGCCCCTTCGCGGGAAATTGGTTGGAACAACCCGCCACTTTTTAGCTGAGGCCCGCGCCAGGCAAACAGCGCCAGGGAGCCACCGATGACAATAACCAGCAGGATCAGAATAAACACCCCACGGGCCGGGTCCGTGGCGAAGGCATGAACCGAGGTCAGCACGCCGGAACGCACCAGGAAGGTGCCGAGCAGGCTCATGGAGAAGGCGATGATCGCCAGCAATACGGTCCAGCCCTTGAGGGTATCGCGTTTTTCGACAACAACGGCGGAATGCAACAGGGCGGTTCCAACAAGCCACGGCATGAACGAAGCGTTTTCCACTGGGTCCCAGAACCACCAGCCGCCCCAGCCGAGCTCATAGTAGGCCCACCAGGACCCGAGCGCGTTCCCGGCTGTCAGGAACATCCATGCCGCCAGCGTCCACGGCCGCACCCAGCGCGCCCAGGCGGCGTCAACCCGGCCCTCAATCAGGGCGGCAATGGCGAACGAGAAGGCGATGGAAAAACCGACGTAGCCGAGATAGAGCATCGGGGGGTGAAGGGCGAGGCCCATGTCCTGCAACAGGGGGTTGAGGTCCCGGCCATTCAAAGGCGGCGGCATTACGCGTTCAAACGGGTTCGATGTCAGCAGGATGAACAGGTAAAAGCCGACGGCGATCATCGCCTGTACGGCCAGCACGCGGGACCGGAAGGCGGGCGGCAGGTTCGACCCAAAGAACGTAACTGCCGCACCGAACAGGGCCAAGATAAGCACCCACAAAAGCAGCGATCCTTCGTGGTTTCCCCATACTCCCGCAATTTTGTAGAGCATCGGTTTTGCCGTGTGCGAGTTCTGCACCACATTCAGCACCGAGAAGTCAGACGTGACATGAAGATGGGTCAGGCTGGCGAACGCAATTGCGACCAGGGCAAACTGGCAATAGGCCGTTGGTTTGCTCAGCGCGATCCATGGCGCATGATTGCGCTGCGCGCCAATCAGCGGCAGGGTCGACTGAACAATGGCGACAAACAGCGCCAGAATCAGGGTAAAATGTCCAAGTTCGGCGCTCATTGCGTCCCTCCCTTTGTATTGCCTTTAAGCTCTGTAATGACGGGAAGAATTTTTCCAGCAAAGATTGATGCAGACAGGGCGCCGATATGCTTGTAGACGATCATTCCGTTCTGATCGACGACGAAAGTTTCGGGAACTCCATAGACGCCCCAATCAATGGCCACTCGGCCATCCCGGTCCGCCCCGGTTCGGGCGTATGGGTCTCCCAGGTTATCCAGCCAGTTTTGCGCATCGACCGGTTTATCCTTGTAATTAAGGCCGTGGATTGGAACGACGTTTCTTTCGGCCAAATCCATCAGCAGGGGGTGCTCGGCGCGACATTCCTTGCACCAGGACGCCCAAACATTGACCAGGGAAACTTGTCCTTTCAGGTTTTCATCGGACATCCCGAGTTGTCGCCCTTCGACAGGCGGCAGGTCAAAGTCGGGAACGGTTTTTCCGATAAGCATGGAAGGTAATTTTCTGGGATCAAGCGTCAAACCGACGGCAAATGCCACCGCGATCACACCAAACAGAACGATGGGAAGGATGAATACCAGCCGGCTTTTTTTCGGCTCATTACTGTAAGTCGTGCCTTGATCTTCTATTGCTGAAAAATGACCAACCATGATCAATGCCTTTCGTTATCCAAGATGCATCTCAGGAATTGCCTAAAGATTTTACAGTCCCGGAATTCGGCACTCGACTTTTGCCAGGGTTCGGAGCTTTTTCATCCGAGCTGTGGCAACTTTTTCCCATAAATTTGTGCATCACGACATGCATGCCCAGGCATGCGGCCAGGGGAGCAAGAAGGCTAAGCAGGCTGAATGTCGCTTCACCGCCCGCAAACACAAAAAACGCCCCAACCATGGCAACGCAACATAAAGCCATCAACGCATTGTGAGGCGTTAATAGTGTCGATATTTTTTTCCCAAATGTTCCCATAATCCAACCCCCTAGATTTTCAATTGGCGGCTGCCGGTGCGATCAACGGATAGATTTTCCCTCAAATAAGAAGGGGAAGAGGAGAGGACACCCCATCCGCCGATCACACCGGAACCAGTAGAACCATCACGATTTGGCGATAGCTCTGAGACAAGGAAATTTAACCAGAGAGGGGTTTCTCAAGTATGTCGAGGAGACTGAAAATCGTGACAAAGGTTGTCGTTGACCGGCTCTGACAAACTTCGTCACATTTACCAATGTTAGAGCATGGCTGCATTATCTGAGAATGTTAAACCCGCCCAGTAATCGCACCCAAGCGGAAGTTCAATTGAGTCCAGCTACTGGTCCAAATGATTGACTAGGAGGTAACATAGGGCGCGTTCATTTCTTTATTTTGCCGGCGAACAAAGCTTCGATAATAGGACAGTCGGGGTCCTCCCCGCCCGCGCACGTTGATACCGTTCGGTTCAACGTCTTTTCCATTCGTTTGAGATCGGCAATCTTCGAACGTACGTCTTCAAGGTGGCCTTGCGCGATGACCCGAACCTGTTCGCAGGTAACGTCACCACCATCAACCATCCGAAGCATCTCCTTAACGCTGTCGAGCGCGAACCCTAACTCACGGCAGCGGCGCACGAAGCTGAGGCGTTTCAGATGTTCCTCACCATAAATCCGGTGTCCGCCTTCTGTCCGTGGCGGTGCTGGCAGGATAGCATTCCGCTCATAGTATCGAATCGTTTCTATATTCACCTTCGTACGACGCGAAAGTTCCCCGATTAGCATCCTGTGCATGCGCTGCCTCAACTCCGTCGTTTTCCCTTGCACCTGTAGTCACTACAGGTATTAGCATATATGCAATCAATTACCTAGCGATCCATTATGAGGGAGAAACAACGTGGCTAACCAAAGACAAATTGACATCTATAGCGCCGGCTGTGCGGTGTGTGAGGATGCTGTGAAAATGGTTCGGGACATGGCGTGTCCATCCTGCAATATCACCATCAGAGACATGACCGACCCTGAGGTGTCAAACAAGGCCAGGAGCCTTGGTATCAAGACCGTGCCCGCAGTCGTTATCGACGATCAGCTGGCGGATTGCTGTTCGACCGCCGGGATCAACGCCGATACGCTGAGAGCTGCCGGGATCGGAAGTCCGCTGTCGTGATGGCTGACACGGCAAGCGCCGGGTCTGAGCGCGACAAGAACCTCGTCAAGTCGGGCGCCGTTGGCACGACGATCATGGCCGTGTGCTGTTTTACGCCGGTGCTGGTGATTGGCCTGGGTGCCGTTGGCCTTTCGGCATGGCTCACTTGGCTCGATTTCATATTACTTCCCGGACTTTTTATGTTCATCAGCCTAACGGGATACGGACTATGGCGCCTGAAGTCGAACTGAGATCGGTCATCACTTGTCCCGAGTGTGGACACCAAGAGGCAGAGACAATGCCGACAGATGCATGCCAGTTCACCCGCATGATGACGTACAAACTCTACGGGCGGTGCTCAATAGCTGCGATTTTTTAGATGGATCGTCGAATCGTGGAAATTTTTAATCCATCATACCAGAGTATCGGGGCGCCGAAGCCGACGGTTGTTGCCACTGAGGCAACGTGAACGAGCGCAACCATGGTCACTATTTCTTCATCAGGAACGCCAAGTATCTTTAAGGCTAATGCGGATCCGATGACGCCGCCTCCCGGAACCCGGACAAACCGCGTGATGATCATGGAAAAACCGGAAAACACCATGACAAACAGGTAGTCAAAGGCCCCTAAAGTAATGCCGAAGGCTAGACCTGCCCACAGGAAGTGGGTAACGGAAATAACCTTCATGAGTATGCTGGCAGTTACGATTCCCACGCCTCTTGCAACGGATGCGGGCCAGACGATTCCTTCTGCAATACCTACGGCCAATCCTGAAAGGTGTTTGGAAAACCGCTTTTCCAGTTTCGCTAAAGTACGTCCGATGAATGTCAGCCGGTTCTCGATCTCTGATTTCGTGCGAAATAGAAAAATGAAAAGTCCCAGAAAAAGAAAGAAACTTCCACCAGCGGCTGCTGTCAAACCGAAGCGCAGGTTCCCATCCATATTGGGAAGGGTATAGACGGCGATCAGAATGCCGACAAGAACGGCAAATACGATACCATCTACAAAACGTTCAATGGCGGTTGTGACCAGAACAGTAGAAGTTTTTAAACCTTCTTTCCGAGCAACAAGCCAGGCCCGCACCAAAGGACTAATGCCAATCGGAACGATCATATTGGCAAAATATCCAGCCATTACGGCGCCGAAAAGCCTTAGGGAAGAGACCGGGTGGATATCGATCAGAATTTGCCGCCATTTCCAACCACGAACCAGTTGTTCAACGGGCATGATCAAAAAGAGAGCCAAAACCCAAATCCAGGTCGCTTTCTGAAGGATGTAAATAAACCTTTCCGGCTCAATTCCCCTAAAGGTTATGAATAAGACGCCGATGGAAAAGGCAGTAGCCAAAATGGTCCAAATCGCCGTGAACGAGTTCCGCCGCTGATCAATCACATGATCCTACTTTTTCTGAGCTCGCTACCATCAATCCTTGTGCTTAGGTGTGCCAGGAGCATGCCCGTGCCCCTGGTTTGATTCATGACCATGACCGGCGTCTTCAGCATGCGCTTTGGGTGCCGCCATGTCGCCATGGCCATGGTCCATCATTTTACGGGCCTTGGCAGTTAGGTCCTTTTCACTGAATGCATGCTGGGCTTTGTCGTCGTGAACAAAGGCGACAATATGGGCGAGCTCATCACCGGTTAGGCTGATCAGTTCTTCAAAGGCCTCTTCCTGAGCAGCGATCATGCCGGGCGCGTGGTTCCACATTCTGGCAGCAAAATCAAACGGGTTTACGCCGTTCATTTTACGGTGAGCATCCATGGCCGGCGCATCATGTCCGCCGACGCCGTTGATGGCATGGCAAGCAACACAGCCTTTATTAACAAACAGTTGTTTGCCTTTTTCAGCGTCCATTGCAGGCAACACCAGGCCCGGCTGACCACTGGATGTCGATGACGTTTGAACCGGTATATGTGCGGAAAAAGACGGACCGGTCGATGAAATGAGCGAATAAACGCTGGCGGCGACCAACAGGGCCACGGTTACCGGTTTTGAATTCATTTTATGCATTGAGTGTACTCCAGTTACGGGTGAATGAAGTGGTTTCTAGATGCTGATGGTTTCAAGAGCTCGGATTTGTCAAGTGATCCAAGCCGGTGCCTCGCTATTGGTCGTCAGTGCTTAGGGTCACAGCTCGTTGATAACCTGCGACAAAAGGTCTTTCACCGTCGTGGCAATTTCCGCCAGGGCCGGGTTTTCGATCGCCTGCATTGAGGCCAAGGGGTCAACCGCCGAAACCTCTACCCCGTGATCGGTCGCTTCGACAATGACGTTGCACGGCAGCATGGCGCCAATTTTGCTCTCGCTCTGTAGCGCTTGGTAAGCGAAGTTGGGATTGCAGGCTCCTAGAATGGTGTAAGGATGAAAATCGGCATCGATTTTCTCTTTCAATGTCTTCTTGACGTCGATGACGGTTAATACGCCGAACCCCTTTTCCTTGAGGGCCGCCGTTGTCATTTCAATGGCTTTATCGAAGTCTGCATCGATTTTTTTAGTGATGTGGTAGGTCAAGTTTTTTCCTTTCGGTTTTGTCGTTTCACGTTAAGACATTTGCCGCGCGTGGAATTTTTTTAGGGTTTTCCCCCAATTAGTTTTAGCAAAAATCAACGCATGCACGCCATGTGCTTGGCCCCCTGGCAGGCTAGGCTGCGGAAGCTCCACAGGCTCTTGATAAAGGTTACAATGGATTTAGCCTCTTTTTCAGAAAGTGTTTCCTTAAAGGCGATCATCCTTTCGTTGCGAGGTGATCCATTAAGAATGGTTTCTGCCAGCTGCTTGTCGGGATGATGCCAACCATGGGCGTCGTCGTTCAAAGCAGGGGCGACAAAACCAAAATCATCCTTGGCATTGGGTTCGCCCGGTCGTTCACCGATACCCTTCACACCGTGACATTGCTGACAATTTTCAACGTAGAGCTCCTGGCCTTTGCGAATGGTTTCAGGGGTTGATGTGTCAAACCCTTCAAAGCTGGTCCAGTGTTTACCGCCATCTTTGCTTGCCATCACCGTGCCCGTACCGGTAACGGCGAACATGCGATCAGCATCTTTTCGGTCCATTGCAAAACTCATTATGGCGCGGTCCTGAAACCCACTGGAAATTGTTTTCCAGGTGAGATCTGATTCCGTTGCCGTGAGTAGCCCGGTTCCGTAAACAAATGTATACAGGCGACCATCGGGTGACACCTGAACCATTGTCGCGGGTTTTTGCAGAACGAAACCCGGTTGCCAACTGCTGCCGTCATCTCGACTGATCATCAGGCCCTTTATCGTAGCCGCATAAAGGGTGGAGCTGTCTGTCGCCGACGCCGCCAAAGAGAACAGTTTATCGGGTGCCTTTCCCATGATCTTCCAGCTGACACCGCCGTCGGTACTCTTCTGGAGTCCCTTGTGGATTCCATAAAGAATTTTTGAATTCAAGGGGCTGACCGTCAGGGCATGAAAGTCAACTGGACCCTCGGCTCCGTCAGAAAGATGTTTCCAGGTGCTGCCACCATCCTTTGATGCCATGACCCCCAAGTTTCCACCCTTTTCAGGATGGCCACTGGAAAACAGCCGACGCGAATTGGCCGGATCGACGGCAAAGGACATCATATCAGCGTTGAAAACCGACGCCCGTTCAGCAAGGCCGTCGGTTGTCGCTGAAAAAAGCCCGTAGTGAGTGGCAAGCAACAGTTTTGAGGAATCGTTTGGGTTTACGGTAAGTCCATGGACATGTTCCACCTGTCCCAATGGAACCGGCTCGGCGTTCCCTGTTCCCGGCAAACCAACGGCAATCACCGATAAAAGACCAATGATCACCGTTTGAGTTTTTACTAGACGCTTCATTATGTTCCCTTTGGACATCACATATTATGAGATTTGTAGTAAATCCCGTTGGCCCGCTGAAGTTCACGGACATAAGATAATATAGGCTGTATCTCTGCACGGGTAATACCTGGTTGAGGTGGCATGTTTCCAAACTGCCAGTGATGCTGTCTAACCCCACGTGTGGCCGCCAGAACGAAAGCTTCATCGGCGTGGTGACCGGGGTTGTATATATCATGGACAAGAGGAGGTCCCTGATCACTTCCGCTGGCGTTTTTACCATGACAGGCGGCGCAATTTTCGGAAAAACTGGCCTCTCCCGCCTGTGCAGCGGCACTTAGCACCGGAACTTTCACATCGACAGGGATGCCTTTGTTCGGCCCCGACGCCAGGTTTGATATGATTACGGCCACGCCTCCAACCATTACGGCCGTTACCGCAAGCGCCGGTAATTTGTCTTTGATACTCATCAGAACTCCTGAATTGTTACTTTCTGTTGGCAATTTGATGACTTACTGCACCGTCGTCATTTGGTGTCCCTCACCAGCAATCTTGATTTCACCCAGAAGTTTGGCGGATTTTTGATCAATAACCCAGATTTTTGGGGAATTGCTGCTCGACACATAAACTTTCCCTGTTCCTTCAATTGTCTCCAGATGATAAGGCGATGGGGATAGCGCTAACGTCCGGCTCGTCCCTGATTTAGGGTTCAGCGCAATAAATTTCTCATCTTTTTTGCTGCTGACAAACAGGGTTGTTCCATCATCTGATATGTCGAGACCGTGAAGTCGCTTGCCCAGTTGGTAGGTCTTCGCGACATCTCCAGCGGAGACATCGACCGCTGACAAGACGCCCGCGCTGGAATTGATGACGTATAACGTCGCCCCATCTTTCGATAAAACCAGATGCTCAGGCCCTGGTCCGGCTTTCAAGGCGCGTTTCACTGTCCACGAAGCGGTGTCGATTTCGCTGATTGTGCCGTTGCCGCTGTTGCTGACGTAAGCCGTTTTACCATCCGGCGTTACGACGGTGTAATTGGGCGCTGGTCCGGTCGCCACTGTCTTTACGACCTTGTTTTGCTGCAGATCCGTAAGGCTAATGTTGCCTCGTGTCGGGTGCGTCGAAAGCACATAACGGCCGTCAGGGGTGATGGTCTGATGGTGGATCATCCCTTCTGCTTTCATCGTCAGCATAACGTGCCCATGTTCTGGATGAACCAGATAAACAGTACTATGAGCGGGCCCCTTGTCTCCTTTGGCGAGCTTTTTTTCCTTCAGACTGCCGGATATAACGTATTCGCCGTCGGGTGTGGAGACGATGGAGTGCGGATTGTCGATCCCATCATATTTGCCGACAACTTTGTCTGTGGCCGAATCAATGACGACAATCTGGTTGGCCGATCCCGCAGCGACATATACCAGCGGTTTGGCGTTGGCTGCTGTTGACATCATGGCTACAGCCAATCCGGTCATTAAGAGCGTTTTGTTTTTCATTTTCGTTCTCCACGTCGTTAAGCCGACACCATTGCCGACAAGTTTTCGATTAATTTCCAAAATTGTTGCGTATGTACTTCAGTACAGTGCGGGCGTCCGCACGGGTCATTTCTTCATCACCGCCCATAGGAGGCATTGGTGTAGGTGCCGACTCCGATTCAATGCCATCGAGGATGCTTTTCAGTAAAACCTCATCGGATTTCGACATCGGTCCATCCTTTCCGGTTAAATCGGGGATGCCCGGCATGGCGCCTGCGCCATCAGATCCGTGACAAGCAATACAGGTCCGCGTGTAAATGGCTGTTCCTTGATCAGAGCCATGTCTGTCGGCTGATGCGGTTCCCGTGAACAGAGTTGCCGCCAGCAATGGAGCGACAAAGAACATATGTGCTGTTCGCCATAACATTTGGATTCTGTCGAAAACGTTCATTACAGCACCACTCCTTGAAATATCGGGAAGGTGTTGAGCATCCAGGTACCAGCGGATGACAAGTATCCCGTCATCATCGCCAAACCCACCACCGTCAGAAGCACACCGGAGGTAATTTGTAAGGAGCGGCCAATCTGTCCCAGCTTTCTGATCCGGTTTAGAAAGCTTCCGGTAAAGGCCGCAACCAGCAGGAAGGGAATGGCCAGCCCAAGAGAATAGATTGAAAGCAGTGCGATTCCGCCACTCACTGAAGCGGTAACGGCGCTCAATGTTAAAATTGCGCCAAGGATGGGGCCGATACAGGGAGTCCAGCCAAACGCAAAGGCCGCGCCAAGAACAAAAGCCCCTAACGGTGTCCCGGTTGAAGAGTGGGTCATGAACCTGATATCGCGGTTCAACAAAGCAAACCTCAGGACCCCTGTCATGTGTAACCCGAACAGCACGATAATTGTGCCAGCGACGATATCGGCCTCTGATCGATAGGATTGAAAGAGCTGACCAATGGCGGTTGCGCTAGCACCAAGCGCAATGAACACGGCCGAAAACCCAAGGACAAAACTGCAACTTAACCCGAGTGTTGCAACGCGGGCTCTGGTGAACCGGACATCCCGCATCTCATCGACCGAACGCCCCGCAACGTAGGATACATAGCCTGGAACCAGCGGCAGGACGCAGGGGGACAGAAACGAGACAATTCCTGCCAGGAAAACTGAAAAGACGCCAATGCCTGAAACTTCCAACATGGATTAAAGCCTTTCGGTGCCCATGTTGTGCTCGGCTGACTTTTTGACTTTTGTCAGGCGACTGGAACGAATGATTAGATATATACCGAAACCCGCCATGGGCACCGAAAGCCATTGACCCATCGTCGTTCCGGCGACAAGAAAGCCAATAAAGGCATCCGGTTGTCGAAACAGTTCGACAAATGAACGAGCCATCATATACCCGAGCAGAAAAACCCCCGTGAGGACACCCGGTCGTTGGCGAATGCCTTCAAACCGCCACAACCAATGAAGCAGCAAGAGCAAAACCAGGCCTTCAAGAATTGCTTCATAAATTTGACTGGGATGACGGGGGTCCGGTCCTCCATGAGGGAACACGATCGCCCAAGGGACGTCAGAAACGCGGCCCATCAATTCACCATTAATGAAATTCGCGAGACGCCCGAAAAATAGACCTATCGGGGCGACGCAAGCGAGTATATCGGCAAACCGGATCAGTTCGATGCCACGTCGGCGGGTGAACAAGACCGTCGCCAGCGCGACACCAATAAGGCCGCCATGGAATGACATTCCACCATTCCAGACCTGTAGGATGGCTGTCGGATTGGCAAAGTAAAATTCAGGTTTGTAGAACAATACATATCCCAGGCGGCCACCCAGAATAACACCGAAAGTTGCCCAGGTAAGAAAATCATCGACGTCCAAATCACTAGCCAGATCAGGGACCGTTCGAATTAACGCCCGCATGTAACGCCATCCGAGTAACAGTCCAAAGATATAGGCCAGCGAGTACCATCGAATGGCAAGTGGCCCGATCTGAAAGAGCACAGGATCAATATCTGGAAAACTAAATATCATGCTGTCGTCCTATGAATATTACCGAACTGCGGCAGAAATGCCGGTACGGTTTTGGCATATGTGTTGTACGTATCGCCGAACGCTTGATGTACCTCGGCCTCTTCTGACTTAGCCAATTTTGTGTACATCCAGATGAGCACGGGAAACATTGTGATTGTGAGTAACGTTGGCCACTGGAACAGGAAGCCTGTCATGACGAGAACAAACCCAACATACTGCGGATGCCGGATGCGGGCGTAAGGGCCTGTAGTTGCCAAGATACCGTTACGTTGCGCTTGATACAGGACGCTCCAAGCTGCCGAGATTAGGATAAAACCGCCCCCGATAAAGGCAAAGCTCAAGAGGTGAAAAGGTCCGAAGTGCGGATTGGCCTGCCAGCCGAACATCATCTCTAGAAGATGGCCGGAATCGTGTGCGAACCAGTCGATATTTGGATACTGACTTTGCAGCCAGCCCGACAGGAAATAAATGGTCAGCGGAAATCCATACATCTCTGTAAACAGAGCAACGAGAAAGGCACTGAAGGCACCGAATGACCGCCAGTCACGAGCTGTTTTCGGTTTGAAAAAGCTGAACGCGAATATGATGAAGATGGCCGAATTGACAATAACCAGACTCCATAACCCGTATTGTGGAATTTGATCGGTCATGTGCTGCTCCCGTCTTCTCTGGTGGTCGGGTTTTCTCCTTTATGGGCTGTTCCTCCATGACGGTGTCCACCATGCATGAACAAATGCATCCCTACGCACGCACCTAAAATGAATACCAGTACAGAATTTTCCATGATGTGCACTTTGTGCTCCTCCCATAGAAAAAACCCGGCAACGGTCATAAAGATCAGCAGACCCACGCCATATCTGAACCGTAGGGATAGAAAAAACGGAGGATTGTTTTGGTTAGACATTCAGATGTTCCCTAAATCTCAACCGAGCGCAACCTGAGAGCGTTGCCAATTACCGAAACGGACGACAGGCTCATGGCGGCGGCGGCGAAGATCGGCGAAATCAAAATGCCCAGGAACGGGTAAAGAATACCCGCCGCAACCGGAACCCCGGCGGCGTTGTAGGCCAAAGCAAAGAACAGGTTCTGCTTGATATTCCGCATGGTTGCCCGTGAGAGACGACGAGCCCTGACAATCCCATTGAGATTTCCTTTAACTAAGGTGAGCCCGGCGCTTTCAATGGCAACATCGGCACCGGTGCCCATGGCGATGCCAACGTCCGCCTGAGCCAGCGCCGGGGCGTCGTTGACACCATCCCCGGCCATGGCCACCGTTCGGCCCTGGGCCTGCAGCTCCTGGATGATCCGGGCTTTGTCTTCGGGAAGGACGTCGGCCCGGATTTCGTCAATGCCGAGCCTCGCGGCTACGGCCCGTGCCGTGCGCTCGTTGTCGCCGGTCGCCATGATGACCTGAAACCCTTGCGTGTGTAATGCTTTCAGGGCGTCAGGTGTGGTTTCCTTCACCGGGTCGGCGACACAAACCAGGCCTGCAATCTCGGAACCAATCATGACGAACATGACTGTCTCGCCTTCATCCCGCCGGACATTGGCGATCTCTGTGAGTTTGCCGGTGTCGAGGCCCATATCGGCAACCATCTTGGCGTTTCCGAGGACGACCGGCTTGCTGTCAACGATGCCTTTTACCCCTTTCCCCGTGACGGCCTCAAACTCATCAGCTTTGCTGAAGGCAACATTACGCTCTTCGGCGCCGGCGACGATGGCTTCCGCCAATGGGTGCTCTGAGCCTCGCTCCAGGCTGGCGGCTAAGTGAAGGACTTCAGCTTCGTCATGACCGGTTTCCGCAAGAACCGCGACGAGTTTTGGTTTGCCAACGGTTAAGGTCCCCGTTTTGTCGACGATCAACGTGTCAACCTTGGCAAATCGTTCGAGCGCTTCAGCGTTTTTAATGAGCACGCCCGCCTGCGCCCCCCGCCCGGTCGCCGTCATGATTGACATGGGTGTAGCGAGACCCAGCGCACATGGACAAGCAATGATCAGCACGGCAACCGCCGACACCAATGCGTAAGCGAGCGCCGGAGATGGTCCCCATATTGACCAGGAAATGAAAGCGAGAACCGCCACCCCAATGACGGCTGGCACGAAGGTTCCTGCGACCGAGTCTGCAAGCTTCTGGATCGGTGCGCGGCTACGTTGTGCGCTGGCGACCATTTCGACAATTTGGCTGAGCATGGTGTCGGCACCGACGCGTCTTGCCTCAATTACAAGACTGCCTGTGCCATTAATCGTGGCTCCGGTAACCTTATCCCGCCCGACTTTCTCGACAGGGACAGGTTCTCCGGAGATCATCGACTCGTCAATCGACGAGCGCCCCGCTATGACCACGCCGTCAACCGGGACCTTATCACCCGGGCGAACACGCAGTCGGTCGCCCACCCGAACGTCTTCAAGTGGAATATCCTCCTCTCGCCCATCTTTCCGAATAATGCGGGCGGTCTTGGCGGCCAGATCGAGAAGCGCCCGGATCGCCGATCCAGTGCGCTCTCGTGCGCCAAGTTCCATCAATTGGCCGAGCAGAACAAGAACGATGATCACCGCACCAGCCTCGAAATAGACACCGACGTTGCCGTCCGTATCCTGAAATCCTTTTGGGAAAATTTCTGGTGCCAGCACGGCGACCACGCTGAACAGATAGGCGGCACCGACGCCCATACCGATAAGCGTGAACATATTCAGACTACGATTGATCACAGATCGGACGGCACGAACGAAAAACGGCCACCCTGCCCACAGAATGACCGGCGTACTGAGAATTAGTTCAGCCCAGAGCGTTACCCGTTCTCCCAGAATGTCTCGAACAAATCCGAGTCCAACGAGCGGACCCATGGTCAGGATCAGCAGCGGAACCGTCAGAACGGCGCCAACCCAAAAGCGGCGCTTGAAGTCTACCAGTTCCGGGTTTGGGCCCTCATCCGCCGCAGGCACGCCCATCGGTTCCAGCGCCATGCCGCAGATCGGGCAGTCGTCCGGCGCATCGCGTACGATTTCGGGGTGCATGGGGCAGGTATAGCGGGTTCCTTCCGGCAGATCCTTGGCCTGCTGTTTATGGGCACCGGAGATGTAATGATGGGGGTCGGTTGAAAACTTGTCGTGGCAGGTCGACGAACAGAAGTGAAAGGTCTGCCCGCCGTACTCGTGCGTTGGTTTGCCTGCCTCTATGGAAACGGTCATACCACAAACCGGGTCAATACTGTTGGCACTGCCATCGGTCGCATGTGCGTTGTCATATTGGTGTTGGGCCGGATTGCTCATGATCGTTCTTTCAGTATTCGGAGCGGTGGTAGCGATCAGCTCACGTTCTCCACTCCGCTTGATTGATGGTTAGTTTGAAAGGGCCCGTTTCCGCGCTTCATACTCTTCTTCGTCAATGTCACCGCAGGCGAACCGATCTTTCAGAATTTCGTGTGCGGAATATGTGGAGGATTCATCTTCAGTGGGACCGGATCGAACGCCAATCCCGCGGATGGCGAATACGATCAGAACGATGGTTAAAACCGTGCCGATGACCATCATTGAAGAACCAAACATCATGCCCCCCCATCCTCCGGTCCATCCATGGTGTAAACCGCCGGATCCGTCAGCATAGGAGCGTTGGGTGGTGAACAAGAGTAATGCGATCGCACTGGTTGATGTGACAACGGTTCGTGAAATTCGCTTTAACATTTTTGTGTCCTTTCAATGTTGCCTGGAAGCCGTTACCGGACCAGACCGGTAAAAAAGTTGTAAAGAGGCCCAAACACCAAGGCGATGTACCAACCGTAAGAGGTTGTTTCGATCAAACCGAGGAAGAAGCTGGACCAGGTCAGCCATGTAAAACCCGGGAGTAAGGGACTCCAGATCGAGTTCATGGCGTAGTCTGGAAACCACAGGTCGAAGACAGTGCAGAGCACGTACGTGACGACGAAGAATGCGCTTAAACTCATGCCGAGTGCGAGAACCGGGAGCCGGGGAGCCCTGCGTACCGGCAGCGGTACACCGACGGATATAGCTGCGGGGTTCATGGTTGTTTCAGCCATAATGATGTTCCACTTTGGCAGGAGAGGGGTGCGGGTGATCGGACGCGTAGATATCGGGTGCGGCCTCGAATGCCTCTCTGCATGGATGTGAGCAAAGGTAATATACGCTGCCTGCATACACGCTTGGTTTGGCCTGAGATGTTAAAATGGTCTTACCGCAAACGGGGTCAACATCCTTTGCTGGAGGCTCCCAATACAGAGAGTCTTTATCGGTATCTTGCCCCGCGTTGCCGGGCTGGGATTTGCTGCTCCGGGCGCGGTCTTGTCCCATGACGTGTTTGCCACAACCCATACGCATCATCAGGAAAATCATGACGGCCCAGATCAAGAAGTAAAATACTGTTTCCATCTCATATCTCCCTATGGTGGGGCGTTGCGGAAAAATCTGAAATCGGAGGGCCCGGACGGTTCTGACAAGTGGCGCTAGAGAGGTTAAGCGTCAGTCGGTGAGGCTGGAGGAAGTCCTCAGAAGCGCCCGGGCTGTTCCGATTATTCATTCACCGGATGCATTGCACCGGTCTTGGGGTCTACTTCCATGCGCATGACAAGGGAATCATCGACGGTATTGATATCGGCGAGCAGTGCGCCGTTGTCCTGTGCTTTGACCTCTCCGACTTTCAGCCGTTTGTGACCCATCCAGACCAGGTGTCCTTCAAGGATTTTCCGGACGTCATCGGCCGAAAAATTCCTGTCGACGTTTGCGTTCTGAAAGTGGTGCGAGGCATGCCTCATCATCATTCCTTGACCCATGCTTCGGCCCATCATTCCAT
>Ga0316204_10007679_pt1 | contig 15560 bp, 16 predicted proteins | sample 6monrhotite_MG_2_FD_205661 | JGI IMG/M metagenome (GOLD analysis project Ga0316204, IMG submission 205661) | Microbial mat bacterial communities from mineral coupon in-situ incubated in ocean water Damariscotta River, Maine, United States -... | ecosystem: Environmental > Aquatic > Marine >... | reverse complement strand
CTTTTTCAGGCATAGAGACTTCGACTTCTATCGCTGAAGAGGGCTTTTCTACCTCAGGGGAACCAGAAAAGCTATAAAAAGCCAAGGTAATTCCAATCAAGATCAGGGCTGCTGCAATATACATCTTTGTATTTTTTTTCTCTTGACTGTTCTCTTGTACACTCACGACAAAAGGCTCTTTGTCATTTGAATGCTCTACATTAAAATGTGCATTGTATTCTTCGGTCAATTCATGTAGATCGACATTGTACTCGCGCTCTAAAATAGAGATAAATCCTGCGAACTGAACTCTGTTCATTGTAGAAAAATTACCTTTTAAGATATCTTCAACAAATTTTCTAGCAATGTGAGTTTGTTCAAAAATCTTATGCGCACCAATTTCACGAAGTTTTTCTAAGCCCATCTTATACCTCTTGTATTTATCTCATTCTATCCATCAAAATCGCACTCGCTACGCTGACATTAAGAGAATCAAAATCGTTTTCCATCTTAATCGAAATCGCCATATCCAGTTTTTTCAAAGCCCGGGCAGGAATCCCTTCGGATTCGCTTCCCATGATCAAAGCTCTTTTCGCATCACACTTGACATCGCGAATATCCTTACCGTCCATAGCCGCTCCGTACAAGGTGAATCCATCAAGCTTAAGCTCGTTCATCACATCATATAGATTGTGTACATGGACCAAAGGCATATCATAAGCTGCACCAGCACTGCTTCGGATGATATTCTCAGCCGAGAACTGTTTTATTCCGCTGATGATCACCGCATCCACACCCAACGCATAGGCTGAACGGATGATTGCACCCATATTGCCTACATCTGTGATACCAGCCAAGACAAGAACAAATTTCGCATTATTTAGCTCTTTAAGATCGTACAGATCCAGCTCATCGACCTCGGCTAAAAAACCTTGGTGGTTCCCTGTCTTACTCATAGACTGAGCAGCGTTTTCAGGAATCCTTTTTAACTCGAAATCCATACGCATTAAGCGTGAGTACTCTTTTTTATCGAGTTCTTTTGAGACAAATAGTGTCTTGACTTTACTTGGATGTTTTTCTATCAGGTAATATACCGGTTGTTTGCCATAAATAATCATAGATGGAGTTTATCTAAAAATCTCTTAAGTATATGGAAATATGGTAAAGATTAAGTAAACGAAAAAAAAAGAGATAAGAATTATTGTTTAGTGTTACAGAATGTATAGTTTTTTATTATAAAAAGCAAAAAGCATGTTTATATATATTTTTTTATGTTATTTCAATTTAAAAGACCTTGATAACAGCTCTTTGTGTTCTCACCTGTGATTTTCGAGAGGAGTTGTCTAAAGAAACTTTTTGCTTTGCAAAACCACTGTTCGTTAGTTTTCTAAAGAAACTCTTCTGTTTTATACTAACTACCTATGGTTAGGCGAGTGTAACACTCTTTTATGTTCTCACCTGTAATTTTCGAGATGAGTTTTGCAGCCGCTTTTTTTGGAATATCAAGTTCCAGTACATCGTTCTCACTCAAACTGCTTTGTCGTGCTGTCCCTGCTTCGATCACAACTACCCACTCTCCCTTAATAGCTGAACCTGAAAGCGTGTTGAGTATCTCACCAGCTGTTCCATGAACATATTTTTGATATTTCTTACTTAACTCTTTTGCACAAAATATCCTGCGTTCAGGCACCTCTTCCGACAGCTCTTTCAAAAGTTTTTCCAGACGGTGAGGTGCTTCATACAGCACTGTCGTAAAACCATTGTGCAAGGCACCCTGAAGTCCTTGTGCTCTCTCTTTGCCCTTATGCGCTAAAAACCCAAAGAAGAGCATCTGCGTATTGACAAAACCGCTTGCAACAAAAGCAGTCAACAGAGCATTCGCTCCGGGCAGGACATCATAATCTATTGCGTTCTCCTGGCAATACTTCACTAAAAGCTGACCCGGGTCAGAGATACCCGGCATGCCGGCATCTGAGACATAAACAACATTTGATTGAAAAAAAGAGGGTGTCGTTTTTTCAATAAAAGCCTGTTCGTTATGCGAATGCAAGGAGATAAACTCTTGCTCTTTTCTTTCCAGGTTGTAGCGCTCATGAAGGATATGAAGAAGTTTCTTCGTCACACGGGTATCTTCACACAGTAAGATATCAGCATCACGTAAAGCATCCATCGCGCGCAGAGAGATATCAGCAATATTTCCGATCGGTGTTGGAACTAAGGTCAGCATTTTTAAATCTTAACGGTTATTTTGGAAGAAAGAGACAGATGACAGCACAATGCTGTCAAAAGGGGTAAGACTAGTCGATATTGTAACGTTTCTTGAACTTATCAATACGTCCGGCAGTATCAACCATACGCTCAGAACCTGTGAAGAATGGGTGACATTCATTACAGATCTCAACACGGATCTCGTCTTTAACACTTGTAGTAACAAAAGCGTTTCCACAAGCACAGCTTACTTTACATTCAACTAGATTAGGATGAATATCTTTTTTCATCAGGGTTTCCTTATGTGTCACGCTATGTACGTAATCACGGTATATTTTTTTAAAATCCGTACGGGTGCGGATTTATAATGGCGGGATTATAGCCAACTTAATCTTATATTTCAATAAGCCAACTTGTACATAGCTTTAATATCACAATCACATGCTTATGACAAAACGATCTCAATTTTAGTTATAATCGAAAATCAAGGGTGATGAATGGATGATGAGAACACGTTTTATGTTGTATTGGACACCCATGCCAATATTATCGCCTTTGAAGGTCTTGCGACCTCAATCAGCGGTTATACAGCTTCTGAGGTGATTGGAAGAAACTGGTTTGAGTTGTTCATACCTGAAAGTGATCTACAAGAGATGCTCAATGTCTTTAATGGTTTTTTAGATGGAAACCTCTCTTTTTGGGAGTACGAAAATGAGATCACCTGCAAAGACGGGACACATCAACTCATCAGATGGAAAAATGCACTCAGAAGAGGTACTGACGGCATTGCAGTTTCGATGCATTGCGAAGGCACGAAAGTTTAACAGTAGTACTAAGAAGAGTAAGTGCCGGCTTGCCAGTATTCTAATAATCTCAGATCAGGACTTTAGCAGCAATCGCCATTGCCGCTGATTCAGACCGTAATATCATAGGCGTATCCAACCTAAAACGTTTCAGTCTTTCAACTTTTTGACGTTCATCTTCGGAAAAGCCGCCTTCACAACCTATCAAGACAGTCTTAACCTCATTCTCGCACGCTAACACCTCGTCGCAAAAATCAAGTACCACTGTTTCCGGATGCAGCTGTAAAAAGGCATCTAATGTCTTGTAAACTTCAAAAGCTATCGGCTTGCTTCGTCCGCATTGTTGTGAGGAGGTTTCAAGTATGCGCTCATATCTCTGAAGATCCGTTTTGAAGTTTTTTTGACTTCGGGCACAATAGATGAATGATATTCTTGATACACCTATCTCGTTAAGACTCGGAAGGACTTTTTCCACAGACTTCGGGTCTATCACGCACCAGGCGATATGCAGCTCTTTATCGGCTCTGACTTCTTTGAGCTCCGTACTTGTCAACTCCAATACGGCTGAACGTCCGTCAAGGGAGATGACTTGATACTTATGAAGCTCCTCACTCTTGGCACGTGTTCTAAAATAAAGAGTGTCCCCTGTCTCATGGCGACGTACTTTAAAAAGATATTTGTACTCTTCACCCTTTAGCTTAAGACTCTGTTTTCCAGCATCGTCACTAAATAGAAACTGCACTGGCCATCCCTGCAAAAGCACTCACTCCCAAAAGAAGAAAAAGCTCTATGCTTTGGTATCTGAACCCAAGTCTTTTATAGCTCTCTTCACTCATCAACTTGAACTTTATAACCTTAACTAAAGCCTTATTGCGTTTGATCTCTAATGTAATGACAATAAACACAGATACTATCATCAAAAGATTAGCCGGCGAAAAGCTCAAATGCTTGGCAGCCATCATTATCGTCCCTGTCAACACAACAAAACCGAGTAGACTGAGATGAAAGACCATTGCTATTTTTATATTTTTTACAAACTTCTCAAAGTCACCTTTTACTTTGTGCATAGCGATCATAAGAAGCAGGACCACTATCAGGGTGATGACAGAATAGATGTGAATACTTTGACTCAGCTCATACATTTCATTCATAAAAATTATCCTATAATTCTGATTTACCCATAGTGTAAAACATTTCTGCTGCTGATAAGCGCTTTCACATAAATGACATACAAAGTCTTACTTTCACGTTTTGTATATATTTAGCTCCTGATTCAGCTGTTGTGCATTTGCGACTAAACTATCAATCGTTTCTACAATTTCTCCGATACTTGAGAAGCTCTCTGTAGTCAATGTTTCTACATCATGGATCGTCTTGACAAGGCTCTCCAGTTTTATGATGTTTTCACTGAAGTTTCTTGCTGAACTTTCTGAAAGACCGGCTGTCTCGTCCATGATCTCTATTGTCTTTTCCAGACTTGAACGTACTTCTAAAGAGTCTGAACTTAGATGCGTTATATTTTCGGCATTTGAAGTCATGTTTTCACTTGTGTCATTGATAGCTTGTACCACGATATTAACCGTACCGTGTATCTCGTTCAGTGATTTTTGCGTACGTTCAGCCAATTTTCTTACCTCATCAGCTACCACGGCAAAACCTCTTCCGTGTTCACCTGCACGAGCGGCTTCAATTGCAGCATTAAGTGCAAGTAAATTTGTCTGATCAGCAATATCGGAAATAACGGTCAAGATACTTTTGATCTCTTCAGCGGACTGAGTCAGTTCATTGAGTTTATCTGACATACTGTTTTCAATCTCAGCAGTCTGTTCGATATTTTGTGTGAACTGCGTGATCCTTTCGCCGATACCTTGAAGATTTTTATTAGCCTCATCAATACGTTCTTTCGCATAAGAGGTATCCTTACTTGTTTGATGAAGCTCTTCTTGCATGAGAGTACTATTCTCCGTTATCTCGCTTATTGACGACTGCTGTTTGCTGGAACTTTGGCTTAAAGACGTGGTGACATGATGAATCTTATCTGTTATATCTGTCGTTTGCATTGCAGATGTCTTGGCTGTGTTCAAGACATTTCTCAAGGAAGTGATAAAAGTATGAAAAGCTTTTTCTTGAGCTGTTTCCTGCTTAAGGCTTATAGTAAAGTCATGGTTTTCGGTAATACTGTTGACATTTTCCATGATCTGCATTGAGTTGAGATATTGGTTAGTGATCATATAGACCATATAGATCAGAACAGCTGCTTCTACAATGACAAAAGCTGCATGTAAAAATGCCAGATCCCAGCCACAGCCATAATTATAGAGAATGATTTTCACACCCGCAAAAGAGACATCACTTAACTGAAGATAGGTAAATAACAAGTGGTGAACAGCGATCGTGAGCGCACTTGCGATAGTCGGCAATACATCCTTATAGAGCGACATAAATGCCAGTACAACAAAGATATGAAAGTGCATTTCAATGCGACCCAGGTGCTGCTGTATCATTATAATAGGAAAGCCCATGATGAGCATTCCAATCATAATACGTGAGGTCGAGGTACCGGGAAAAAACTTGTAAGCAAAAAAAGCCAAGCCGGTTAACACTGCCCCGCCTACAATTCCCAAAAGATAGGTATCATACGTCAATGATGTAACAAAGGCGACAATCAGCCAATTTATCACAAAAATATAGATAAATGCTTTATCTGCATTTTTTGCTTCTTCATATAGGTTTTTCTCTATAAGGGACGACAAGCCACCGTAGTTTCCAAATAGTGTTTCCAACTTCATTTCAACTCCTCTTTTATATCCACAACAATCGATCTTCTATCAAATGGACGTGTATAATACATCGCCTTAAGATCAAAACTTTGTTCGGATTCTTGTTTAATCATATACAAATATCCTGTATGTGATATCTCCCCGTCTCCGCTTAGTGAGTCACTGCTATAGGCTCTTAACGTATTCATCAAACCCATTCTTTTATCAGGACTCAGGTTCACACCGATAAACTCTTTATGAAAATAATGCACAAAAGCATCTAACCCCTCAGCCTCTTTTGCGATATTTATAAAATAAAAAACCACTTTCTCAGATGCATTGACTTCTTTGTATATAGCGGCTATCTCTTCAAGTGAAGGACTGCATATCGTTTGACAACCGACATATCCAAAATACAACAGGAGAACCTTTTTTTCCTTATCAATGTGAAAAGGAAGGGCTATCGGTTCATCAAGGACCACTTTCCCCTGCTTATTACCTGTCAACATAGCTAAAGGAAACCCCAGTAAAAAAAGTATTAAAAGTGCTATAAAAAAGACGAATACACTTTTTAGGTTTTTTCTTTTTTTCATGATGGGTTCAGGTCTTCGCTTTTAATATTAGTCTCTTGCAACTAGACTAATAATAGTACTTTAACCAAAATATATCTAAGCTTAGTTAAAAATTTAAGATAAAAAAGTAATCACTTCTTACCGAGATGATTCCTTAAACCTTTCGTAGCTTTAAAAGTTAGAATTTACCAGACTTGACTTATAATACAAGAATACTCACAGAGGGATGCAACATGGCCATATTAATTGAAGACGCGCTAAAACAGATCGACGAATGGGTCGAACCTCTGCACTCCGAGATCGTCTCTCTTGAAGCTTCCCTAGGGCGCATTCTTTCCAATGAAGTCATTGCTGTTTACAACCTTCCTTCGTTTAACAATTCTGCCATGGACGGATATGCTGTTAAATGTGCTGACGCAGGGAAAGAAGTCGTAGTCGGTGAGACGATCTTTGCAGGAGACGATTCCGATACCTGGGTCAAAGAGAACTGTGCCTTGAAGATCATGACAGGTGCACGTGTTCCACTTGGGGCAGACGCTATTGTCCCGATCGAAGATATACAACACATCTGTGATAACGTTGTGACCCTGCCCTCATCCATCAAAGAAGCTCAGCATATACGTTACGCAGGTGAAGATATCTGCGCCGGTGATCTGCTTTTAAATGCAGGGATAAAACTGCATGCACACCACATCACGATGCTGGCATCTCAGGGTATCTCCCATGTCTATGTGAGCAAACGTCCCCGGGTCGCCGTTTTCGCTTCTGGCAAAGAGCTGAAGATGCACTTTGAAACGGTTGAAGACCACCAGATCCACAATACCAACACACCGACCTTTTTAGCAAGAGCGAGAGAGCTGGGCTGTGAGGTGGTCTTTATAGGAACAGCCGAAGACACCTTAGAAGACATCAAAGAGCATATCACTTCTGCACTTGAAGGAAGTGATTTGATCATCACCTCAGGCGGAGTGAGTGTCGGCGATGCTGACTTCACCAAAGAAGCCTTCGCTTCTTTTGATTATGAGGCTTATTTTTCCCAGATCAACATCAAGCCCGGCAAGCCGACGACCTTTGGACGCATAGGAAGGACATATATCCTCAACCTTCCGGGAAACCCTCTCGCAGCCGCTATTAACTTCGAGATCTTTGCTCAGAGTATTATCCTGAAACTGCATCATGCGCGTAAGCCCTATATCGGAAGTCTAAAGGCCAAGATGAAAGAGGACTTTTCCCAACGTGCAGGCAAATATACGGTTATACCGGGGTATTATGACGGAGAGTTTTTTGCACCTATAGCAAAACGAAGCCCTGGGATGATTTCCCCTTTGGCTCAGTCCAATGCTTTTATGATCACGGATGACAAAATAGCCGAGATAAAAAAGGGAGAGACGGTCCTACTGATACCGACGCGATGGCAGATGTGCACGCAAGAGAAGAGCGAGATCATCACAAAGAATACCTCGAATTAAAAAACTACACCGTATCCGGATTGATGAACATCTCGCCTTTTAAGACTTTTTCCCACAGATCTTTATCGTGCCAGTCCTCTTTGACTGCTTGAGAAAAGATGATGTCTTCAGCCTTGATCAGACCCATATTCTTATTATAAGCGTCTGCTCTGAAACCCTGCGCATAACCCGTTTTTGTCTCATGTACGATGATAGAGTGAAGAGTGACCTCTTTCTCCCCGTTTATCATCTTGGTGCAAGAGAGCATCTTGTCAACCATGATAAAAATAACACGGGAGAACTGTTCGGCAGAAGGCGATACCGGAAGCTGAACCCAACGGTCTGAATGTTTCTTCATATCAGCGACATAGGTCTTGTCATCCCCGTCCCAGATCGTAACCGCATGATCAAAGGAGTCGATCAGGTCCTTGATAGACTGCTTCATCAGACCAAAATCAAAGACCATCTGTCCGTGATCCAAAAAGTTGGATTCAAAAAGTACTTCTATCTCATAAGAGTGACCATGAATAGAAGCACGGCAACGCTCGGATGAACAGCCTCTGACTATATGGGCATTTTCAAATTTAAAAAGTTTACGAATAATCATAACACCAATACCTTTTCATTGACTCCGTCGCTGGTACTCAAGCGTACATCAGCTCTCGTTCCGAGCCTAAAAAAGCCAAGCAGTTGGCTTTTTCTAATGGCTCTCACATCTAAACACCCTTGTTTTGATCCCATAAACGGATATGCAGTCTGTCACTGTAGACATACCCTTTACGTTTGCAATACTCTATCACATCTTCACAATGATATTCAAGCTCTGCCTTACTTCCGCCCTTAGGCATACAATACACAGAGATTGAAGGAGCATACTTGATAATCCCGCTGATCTCTTCATCCACACCTTTTTTTAAAGACGTTTTGTCAACGGTAAACTTAAAAAAAGCGTCCTGTGCGTAAGTCGCGATGTTCTGAATTGCTTCAGGGTTGATACGTTTATTCTCCGGTTCACCGCTGTTTGTCAGTTTGACCGAAAGCGCAAAGGTACAACGCTGATAAACACGAAAGTGTTCAAAATCAACATTGATCGCACCATTGGTCTCAAACGTCACCCGATGGCCTTTGCCTTGCAAAAACTCAATAAAGGCGACAAAAAGTTCATCATTCGCATAGATCAGAGGCTCTCCCCCGGTCAAGACGATATCAGCCTTGATAGGAAGCGTATACGATTTATACACAGCAATCAACGCATCCAAAGACTCGATCCCCTGCCATGTCGGACCAAAATGTTTTTTATCGACAGCATAAACGGTATCACACCCGACGATCTCAACACCGCCGGGGGAAGTCTCGGAACATCCGAAGCCTTCGCACTTCATATTGCATCCGCCAAAGCGGAAGAACAGAGACGGCGTACCCAGGTATTTCCCTTCACCTTGAATAGAGTAAAAATGTTCAACGAGATAAATCATCAGCCGCCTGTCTCATAGAAAGCACGTGTCGAAACTTCACCGTCAGCTTCTGACCACCGGTTCTTTTCGGGTTTCGTTCGGATGACTTCTTTTAACACAAGTGCTGCTTCTTGGATATCTCCGCGTTTGACAGCATCATGGATACTCATCGCCTCGTCAAAATAGAGACAAGGGATAAGATTGCCCTCTGCCGTCAAACGGATACGGTTGCATTTCGTACAAAAATCATCCTTGTACGGTTCGATGATGCCGAAACGGTACCCGTTCTCACAGCGGTAATAATGCGAAGGAGAAGTCGAGTCAAAACCTTCATCCGTATGCGGATACTTTGTCGCGATAAGGGCCAAAAGCGCTTCGCTCTTCATCCCTTTGATATCGACCTCCGCATGCGTGTTTTCCATATACTCGATGTAGCGCACAGTAATATCACGGTCCTTACAGTACTCCATGACATCCAAGATCTCATTTTCATTCATACCTACCATAGGGACCATATTGACCTTGACTTTCAAACCGACATTCAGTGCTTCTTCCAGACCTTCAAGGACTTTTTTAAGCACGTCTTTTTTGGCGATCTTTTCTGCCACATCCGGGATAAGACTGTCTACAGAGATATTGATACGCTTAAGTCCTGCATCTTTTAGCTTTTGCGCAGACCCCTTAAGCAGATACGCGTTCGTCGTCATCGCCAGATCAATATCCGGGCAGTAGTCATAGATCATCTTGATAAACTTGTCCAGATCTTCACGCAACAAAGGTTCTCCACCGGTGATGCGGATCTTCTTCACACCCTCGTCAATAGCGACTTTCATAAACAAAAAAAGTTCTTCAAAACTCAGTAGATTCTCTTTGGGGACCCATGAAAACGGCTTCTCCGGCATACAATACTGACACCTGAAGTTACATCGTTCTGTCACAGAGACACGTAAGTAGTCTACCGTACGGCCATAGCTGTCAACTAACATATTTTTCCTATCACTCATACTTTATAGAACAAAATTTATAGAGTTATTTTATACTTTTTAACAGATATTTCTCTTGCTTAAGATCAAGTCAAAAGTCATTTTGGGTATTGTATCTGTAATTATATTTGATTTTTATTAGTAGTTTGAAGAAGAGAAATCACAAAGGTTTAAATTATTTTTCAACGCATTGCCCTGCGATTTCAAACAGAGTTTGTCTCTTTAGATCATAACTAAAGATCAATATTTTTCTCTTTTAAAACCTCAGCGTCAACGCCTTCTTTCTTTCCGCTATAGACAAAGCGGCTGAAGACAAACAAGAGCAGAGAGATCGCAAGGATCAAAGATGCCGCATAAGGAAGGTCATGATAATTATTAATCGAGATCTTAAACACGATAAGCAAAGCTTCAATAAGCAAGGCAATCATGATAGAAGACATAAAGGTGATCAGGCTTTTAGGATTAAAGACCTCCGAGATGTTCTGTGTCCTTGGCAGGACTTCCTGCTCAAAGATCGTCTTGCCAAGGTCAAAGACAGCCAGACCAAGAGTCAAGGCAATCACAGGCTTAAAGACCACTTCAAGGTCCATTGCCGCATCTGAAAAAAGATATAGCCCGAATGACACCAGTCCATATATCGCAACAAAAAGTCCAAGGACCAAGAGCCCTCCTCCGATAAGAGCATACGAAAAACGGCTCAATTGACGAAACCCCGTATCCTCCTCGATCATATGAAACCTCTCCAGCAGAGTACGTACCTTGAAGTCAAAAAAGATATATCCGCCTTCATGTTTATGAATCACCGTTATACATAAACAGCCTGTTGCACTTGAGATGTAGGGTTCACTGACAAAATAGTTCGTATTCTCAAAAACACCTTCATCGACAAGATAGTGGCGTTTCTTGCCTATCTGTTCTAACTCTTCAAGGTCCTTTCCAATGTTTGGCGATGTCTGAACAAAGCCAGTATCACATTCATACATTAGCTCAAGGCTCGGAAAGCTTTCATTTAACTCTTTGAAGGTAGAAGATGTGGCTTTTTTAAGATCGAGTCTTCGAAGTGACGAGATAATAAACTTGCGGATGAGTTGTCTGTTTTTTTCATAAGGCTGTACTAAATGATTCATCGTCTTCCTTTTATTTTATGCATGTTCATCACAATGAGCATGCATAAAATAATCTGTATCTAGAACTATAGCACTTCTTAGTGCTCATTTTCAAGGAGTTGTACATAAGGTTCTGCCCCCCTAAAGGGACAGAAGGGAGAGTAGAGAATATACATGGGATTCAAGGGACTTACCCGCCAATTGACAGTGCCCTAATCCTTTATCAACTCTGCTCTTTCTACTCATCTTCTTTCGCAAATTTCTCATATAAGAAACTCAGTATCGCTTCCCTGCAGCGTATGTATTCAGGATCATGCTGCAGGGCAACACGCTCACGAGGATGCTCTAAGTTCACTTCCAGTATTTCACCTATAGTCGCTTCAGGACCATTGGTCATCATGATGACCCTGTCACTAAGAAGTACCGCTTCATCCACATCATGTGTGATGATGATAACCGTGTTCTTGACACTTTGCTGTATACGCATCAGATGCTCTTGCAAATTGGCACGTGTCAAGGAGTCAAGCGCACCAAAAGGCTCATCCATCAATAACACCTTTGGTTTAATAGACAACGCACGTGCGATACCCACACGCTGCTTCATCCCTCCGCTGATCTCACCAGGATATTTATCCTTAGCCGCGTCAAGGTTTACCATAGACACAAACTTCTCTACGCGCTCTCTTAACTCTTTTGAACTCAGCTCTGGCATAACCTTCTTAACCGCCAGCTCGATGTTTTGATAGACCGTCAACCATGGGAGTAAAGAGTGGTTTTGAAAGACCACAGCTCTCTCAGGTCCGGGGCCTGTTATCTCCTTGTTATCAAGAATGATCCCTCCGTCCGTTGCCATATCCAAACCGGCTATCATGTTTAACAGTGTTGACTTTCCGCATCCGGAATGACCGATGATCGAGATGATCTCATTCTCTTTGATATTCAAATTAACGTCTGTGACCGCAACATACTTCTTCCCTTTAGGCAAAGGAAATACTTTTTCGACACCTTCTAAATCTAAGAACTTGCTCATGATCTTCCCCTATCCTCTTTTTGTGTAATCAAAATAATCTGCTATGCGTCCCATGATAGCATCAAGTATATACCCAACGATACCGACGATAAAGATACCGATGATGATGTTTGGATAATTCAAGTTGTTATACTCATCCCAGATCCAAAAACCAATTCCGATACCACCTGTAAGCATCTCAGCTGCAACGATGACAAGCCATGCGATACCAAGACTCAGGCGCATTCCTGTAAATATATACGGAACAGCGACCGGAAGAATGATCTGGTAGACCTTCTCCAGAGGTGTAAACTGCAAGACTTTTGCAACATTTAGATAATCTTCATTCACACTGCGTACACCTAAGGCTGTATTGATAATAATAGGCCAGATCGAAGTAATGAAGATCGTCGAGATCGCCGTCGCATTGATATCTTGAAAGACCAAAAGCAAAAGCGGCAGCCAGGCCAAAGGCGAGACCGGCTTAAGTATCTGTATATAAGGGTTAAGCGCTGTCATAAAGTTTTTACTCATCCCAATAAGGATCCCGGTAGGTATACCGATCAAGATCGCCAGTGCAAAACCGCCAAAGACTCTTTGCAAAGAGTTAAGTACCTGCCAAAACAGACCCTTGTCATCTTCGTTCTCGATGTAAAATGGATCACTCAATGAACCGATAACCTCATCCCCTTCACTGTTGATACCGCCAAAGGCAGCGACATAGGTGTCCCCCGGTGTCGGGAAATCATCGACTATGTTTGCCACACCCATCCATGCGGGTAATAACACGGCCAAGACCAGCAGCGGCAAGACTGTTTTTCTTACTAACTCAATGTTCATCTATTATCCTTAATGTATATTCTCTAAAGAAACATCTGCTACGCAGACCACTTCAGCTTGTTTTGTCTCTACACAGATAAAAAAGCACTGAGGTGCTCTTTTATCTGTGTGTCAGCCGAAGCTGACACTCAGTTTTACTCAGCGTAAAGCTCGCGTAACTAGTTACTTAGTTACGTACTTTGGATCTGCACATCCTGCCGGTCCATAAGGACATACATATGAAGGCTGTTCTGTTTTTACGCTCCATTTGTTTGCTGCTTCCAACTCTGCTTTAGTGACCTTTGGATTAGTCACTTTAAAGCTGTATATATAGTCAACCGCTTTGTTCGGATCCCATACTTTTCCATCCATGAACATGTTGTACTTGTCAACACCGTCTTTTTTCCATGCTGCCGGCGGAAGTGTATAGCCAACCTCTTTAGCCGCTACCTCAAACAGGTCAGGTCGGTATGTCTTCTCGATCACCTCTTTCATGTTAACCGGCTTATCAAGCTGTCCCCAACGGTACATCTGTGTGATGAACCACATCCCGTGAGAGTAGAACGGATATGCTGCATAGTAGTTTGCAAACACATTAAACTGAGGATTCGGCTCAGAGTCTTGACCCTTTAGGTACTGGAATGTTCCCGTCATAGACTTCTCAAGAACAGATACCGGTGCTTTTACATAATTTGGCTTGCTTAAGATCTTGGCAGCTTCTTTACGGTTGTCCCATGAAGCATCCAACCACATCTGTGCTTCAATGACTGCTTTCATAACTGCCTTAGTCGTCTCAGGGTTTTTCTCAACAAAGTCAGCACGTGCCTGCAGTACTTTTTCTGGATTATTATTCCAGATGTCATAGTTCGTTACCAGAGTTGAGCCTTTTTTCTTAAGAACGATACGCTCATTCCATGGCTCACCGACACAATACCCTTCGATATTTCCGGCAATAAGGTTTGAAGGCATAGTCGGAGGCGGGAAAGGTTTGATCGTTGCATCACGATCAGGCTCGATTCCTGAAGTCGCCATCCAGTAACGCAACTCATAGTTATGCGTAGAGACAGGGTGAACCATACCAAAACTCAATGGCTGATATTTTTCGCCTTCACTCGCATGTTTGGCATCAATATATTTTTTCAAAGACTCGGAGCCCAGAGGACGGGTTTTCTCATCCATCCCATACTTCTTCATCTTCCCTATGATGTTATTTCCAAACGTAATACCGTTACCGTTAAAGTCAAGACTCAAAAGTGCTTGAAGATTTGCATTTCCATTGATACCCAGTGTCGCTGCGATCGGCATACCTGCGAGTGCATGGGAGAAGTCATACTCACCGCTGATTACTTTTTGCTGAATACCCGGCCACCCGCCGCCTTCTTTGACGACATGCACATCCAGACCGTATTTCTCAAAAAAGCCTTTCTCTTTGGCGATGACAAGAGGAGCACAATCTGTTAGTGCGATAAACCCTATCGTCAACTCTTTCTTCTCAAGTTCAGCCATCAATGCACTCGTTACAATTGATAGACCTAAACCGACCTTTAACACCTGTTTTACAAATGGGACCTTTATCATTTCATCTCCTATTATTTATTGCTCAAAGTATACAATAGGAAGAGATTTGACAGGCCATTTTATGATTATTTTTTAATCATTTATTAGACATTTTTTATACAAAGTATTCAAAAAAATTATAATGAGAATGCTATCAATCAAAGTTAAAAAAGTGTATGGTAAATCAAAGTATGAAAGTTTTACAAGACTGTTAATACAGCCTTGTAAGAGAGAGTAGAAAGTAGTTCCCTGCTAGAGGAAAGTAAGGTTAGTTAGAGAATTTATAATCAAGCATGACCCAGAACTTCTGAGTATCTACATCACCACCTGTCAAGGTTGCACCGCTGTTGTCTGAGCTAAAGTCTGCATATTTAAGCATACCTACCAAACCTTTAACACCAGGGATTGCTCTTTTGTATAAAAGGTCGATCTCTTTACCATAATCAAGACTACCTACATCGCTTGAGAAGTCATGATAAATTGCTTTTAACACACCAACTTCTTTGTTTTTATAACCAACCATAACGTTCAGATCAACAAGACCTTGTGTTGGTGTCGCAAGAAATTTGTCAGCCCAACCATTGTGTGCATGATTTGTACCATACGGTGTACTAAATGTATTGTTTTCACCATCTGTTAGATCATTGTCTCCACTTTGTACTTCATAATTGATACCGGCAAGGATACCGCTCATGTTCATCCCAAGTTCAAGGTTATAATAATCAGCATCAGCATTTTCTTGTACAGCTGTCGGATTTTCCGTCAAAGAAGCATCACCCATCATCGCATATTCAGCGCGGTAGTTAAGTGTCAGCGTGTCACTGATCTTCGGTGCACCTGTTAACGCGATACCGTAAGTATCT
>Ga0316204_10007678_pt1 | contig 15562 bp, 13 predicted proteins | sample 6monrhotite_MG_2_FD_205661 | JGI IMG/M metagenome (GOLD analysis project Ga0316204, IMG submission 205661) | Microbial mat bacterial communities from mineral coupon in-situ incubated in ocean water Damariscotta River, Maine, United States -... | ecosystem: Environmental > Aquatic > Marine >... | reverse complement strand
CTCCGAGTCGCAGCTTCATATCCAGGAGCGGCGTAAGCCCCAGAGCCTGGAGCGTGAGGTCGTGTCCCGGCTCAGTGGATCGATGGGATCCGACCAGGTAGTCGCGGACGTTCGGACAGACTCGAACGGCGACCAGCGCGGCCGCTGCAGAAATGAACCCGTCGACGACAACGGCCTTCCCCAGGGAGGCGGCGCCGAGTGCCACCCCCGCCATGCCGGCGATTTCGAAGCCGCCGAGCTGAGCCAGCACGCTGATGGCGTCCGCATCCGGTGACAGGCGTTCGAGGGCGCGCGTTACCACGGCCGTTTTGTGCAGGCGTTGATCCGCGCCGATCCCCGTTCCCGTGCCGACCACGCCGTGGGGTTCGGCCCCTGTGAACGCCGACACCAGCGCACTCGCAGACGTGGTGTTTCCGATCCCCATTTCTCCGATGACGACGGCGTCGGGAATAGGCGTGCACTCGGTGACGAGTTGGATGCCGCGTGCGATCGCGATCGTCGCATCGGCCCGACTCATGGCCGGACCGAGGGACAGGTCGGCCGTGCCCCGGCGGACCTTCCGGTTCAAGACGCCGGGAAGGCCCGAAAGGTCATCGGCGACTCCAAAGTCCGCCACTACGACCCGAGCCGAAGCGGCTCGCGCCAGGACGTTGATCGCCGCGCCACCCGACGAAAAATTCGCGCACATCTGAGCCGTCACCTCAGCAGGGTATGCGCTCACTCCCTGCGCGGTGACCCCGTGGTCCGCAGCCAGAACGAAAACCACGACCTCGTGCAGCTGCGGCGGCGGATCGCCATAGATGCAGCCGAGGCGAACTGCCAGGTCCTCAAGGCGCCCCAGGCTGCCCACGGGCTTCGTCAGCCGATCGACGTGCGCCCGAATCGGCGGTGCCGGATGGGGCGCGGGAAGGATCGAGCCTGCGGTTTCCTCGAGGAGGGTGAGTGCATCCTCTCTCATGGTCGTAGCGGGAGGATCTGTGGAGATCCTGCGTCCGGCCCGGGGCCGGGGTGCGGGGTCACCGACACGGGCCACTGGTAGACGTCCTCGACGATCTCCTTGCGCAGGACTTCGTGTGGCGCGCCCTGAGCGGCGATCGTGCCGCGATTCAAGAGGAGGAGATCCGAGGAGTATCGGGCGGCGAGATTCAGATTGTGCGTCGCGACGACGACGGTGAGGTTCGCATCGTCCGCAAGGCGTCGCATCAACTCGAAGGTCTCCATTTCGTAGTGCAGATCGAGCGCGGCGGTGGGCTCGTCGAGCACAAGCGTGACGGGCTGCTGCGCCAGGGCCCGGGCGATTCGCGCGCGCTGCCGCTCTCCGCCCGACAGAGTGGTGATGGAACGCTCTGCGAAGTCTGCCACACCGGCGCGTTCCATGGCCTCCACCACGGCCTGTTCGTCGTCTGGGCCACTCCGGCCCAGTACGCCCACGTGTGGGTATCGCCCCATCTCGACCAGCTGGCGGACACTGAGGGGGAACGCGAGCGGCTCGGATTGGGGCACGAACGCGATCCTCCTCGCGATGTCCCGCCGAGGCCACTCTGAAATCGCGCGATCCTCGTACAGGGCGGAACCACGGGTCGGAGCGAGTTCCCCGAGCATCAGGCGCAGAAGGGACGATTTCCCGGAGCCGTTGGGGCCGAGTAGCGAGTACAGTGCGCCGGGCTGGACCGTGAGCGACACGTCGGCCACCGCATCGTCCGCCGCCCCAGGATACCGATAGACGACCGACTCGAGCGCGAAGACGGTCATCCCAGCTCCTCGTGACGGAGGAGCAGCCAAAGGAAGACAGGCACGCCGATCAATGCCGTGACCACGCCGACGGGAAGCTCGGTCGGGGCCACGACGGTGCGAGCTACCGTGTCTGCGCCGACCATGTAGGCGGCGCCGGTGAGCGCACAGGCCGGGAGGAGCCACCGGTGGTCGCTTCCCCCGATCAGGCGCAGTGCGTGCGGCACGACGAGTCCCACGAACCCAATGGCCCCGGCGCCCGCGACGCAGACTCCGACGATCAGAGAAGTGACCACGTACAGAATCAGCTTGAGACGTCGTACATCAACGCCGAGGTGGAACGCGCTCTGCTCACCGACAGCCAGAAGGTTGAGCGGGCGTGACATCAGGAGGAGCACCACAAGAGCCGGAATCAGATACGTCGCGAGCACGCCCACTCCCTCCGTGGTGGCCCCCGCGAACGAGCCCATCATCCACAGCATCGCGGCACGGAACGTTTCCGCGTCGGCAAAGTTGATGATGAGCATGATGATGGCGTTGAAGAACGCGCCGACGACGACACCCGCGAGCAGCAGGACACGGGTGTCGAGCCCTCGGCCGCGAGCCCCGGCCATCGTCAGGACGATCGCGATCGCGCCCACCGCACCGGCGAACGCGGCCAAGGGAAGCGCGAGCGCGGACGAGGCCGTGAAGCCGAAGACGATGGCGATGACCGCCCCCACGGCCGCACCACTCGAAACCCCCAGCACGTACGGCTCGGCGAGTGGATTGCGGAGCAAAGCCTGGAAGACTGCTCCACTTACGGCGAGGCCGGCACCGACGAGCGTGGCGGTCGCCACACGGGGCAGGCGGAGATTCACGACGATGGTCATGGCTCGGTCGTCCGCGAGGCCACGGAGGGCCAGAAACACGTCGGAAAGCGGGATCGACACGGCACCGATCGCCAGTGAAGTGGAGGCCACCGCGACCCAGGCACCAAGCAGGAGCCAGAGTCGGCCCAGCGTGCCGCCCAGTCCCGGCGTCTTCAGTGGACGTCCGGATGGAGCGCGGCCGCAAGCATCTGCGCTGCCTCCACGACCCCCGGACCCGGTCGGTTGAACAGGTTGGCGTCCACGAGAATGACGCGACCGTCCCGCACCGCTTCGACGTCACGCCAGCCAGCCCGAGTCCGCAGTTCCCCGACGTTGGCGATCGTGTATTCGCCCTGGGGCCAGATGATTGCGGACGGCGCTCGGGCGACGATCGTCTCGAAGCCCACGTTCGGCCATTCGAGCGCCGCGTCGGCAAAGACGTTTCGTCCACCCGCGATCGTGATCACTTCGTCGATGAACGTCCCACCGCCGGTCGTCTGCGGCGGGTCGGACCACACCACGAACATGACCGGGACGCGCGCCTGGCCGGACACGCGGTCGGCGACCTCGCTCAACTCGGTGCGGATCGAGGAGGCGAGGGAGTCCGCGGCGGCTTCACGTCTCAGCAGGACGCCCAGGTGTGCGATGGACTCGTAAATGTCGTCCACCGTCTGAGTCTGGAAGGTCTCGACCTGGATACCCAGTGACTCCATCCGGGTCGCGAGTTCCGGCGTGTCCCTGCCGGCTGCCATCAGGACGACGTCGATTTGAAGATCGACGAGACTCTCCAGATTCGGGTCCAGTCCTCCTCCAATGGAGGGCAGGGACTCCGCGAGGGCGTGCGTGTCGTAGTCGGTGCGGGCCGCGAGGACTTCACCGGCCCCGAGCTCGACGATCAGTTCGTTCAGGGACGGGACCAGGGCGACGATTCGGCGCCCCGCGTCGTCCTCTGCGCCGGGAGGCTGGGGCGCGTCCGATCCGCATGCGGCGGCCAGCGCCATTCCGACCAGGACCAACGCGCGGATGATTCCAGACCGCGCACAAAAACAACAGAGACTCCGTGCCATACAAGCTTCCTCTCGTCCGGAGGATGAACGCCTGAACCCGAGGACACAGGTCTACTGACTGAGGGCCGATCCACTCGCCTTCCCGGGAATGAACCCAGTGGCATGAGAGAGTGGTCGTTTCGGACGAGCCGAACCCAACACAGTGGCGGGACCGCGCCGGAGTCGCACCGGCTTCCGAGATGTGTCGCTGTCGGAGGTTAGACGCTGCCGGCCGGCCCGACAACCCGCGCGATCAAGGGGCTCGGAATCTCGTCCCGCATGTGCCTTCCCACCCGCGAGAGCATGCGAGCGCGAGAAGCGCCTGTGGATCGCGTTCGGCGACCGGGCCCTTGCTGCCGCGCACGATGATGGGCCAGTCCTCGATGGTCGGGGGTGATGTCGTGAGATCGCCGATTCCCGCGCTCATGCGTCCCAGGTTTTCGCAGGCGGCGGGAGAGCCCGTATCGCAGCCCTGCTGCAACGCAGCCACAGCACTCTCGACGTCGCCGTCGCGGACCGCGAAGTGCACACCCAGGGCGTTGCATCCCCACGGAGAGCCCTTCTCACAGAAGTCGCGAAGCATGATCGGCACGTAGTCGCAGGCTCGCTGTGAGCCCATCTCGCACCGCGCCTCCCACATCGGATAGAACTGCCCGGGGTGGTCGTCTCCAACACCCTTGGCACCCACGAGGGAGACGAACACGAGCAGCCATGCACTGGCCGTGATCGCGTAACGCCGTCGAGGTGCCCCGTCCGGGAGGAAGCGGGCCGGGTTGAGGCGTCCCAGGAGGCCGCTCACCGAGACCCGATCGATCACCTGGATCATCAGGTTCATGATCGGAACGGGAAGCAGCTTGTCGTAGAAGGTCGGAATCCGGTTCTGAAGGAGGATCGCGTAGATCGCGATCACGCCGACCCCGTAGATGATCCCGAAGACCACCCGCCCGGACTCGGAACGAGGGGACGTGGAGGGATCCGTGAACAGCAGATGCATGCCCAGGAAGACCGCAACGGGCAGGTAGGCGTCGTAGAAGAAGTACGTGCCCGTTGCCCAGAAATAGCCGAGCCCGAACAGGTACGTCGTGAGCACGGCAGAGACCGTCATCGTCGCGACCCCGAACAGGAACTGTCCGGGCAGAGCGACGAGGAAGATCACCCAGTGGATGTTGGGTGGAGTATAGAGCGTCGTCGCGAGCTCTCGACCGAACGTGATGTCCGTCGAGTTGGTCAGGATGAGCACCAGCGATACGACGGCGAGCGGGAAGGAGGACGGGTTGAAGATGTGGGCGGAACGTCCGCCCTTTTCCCACCGAACGAACTCCTTCACGAGCCAGCCCAGTGCGACCACGGCGAACTGCCAGTGGAACCACTCGGGCTTGAAGATCATGAAGAACGAAATGCTGATCGTGATCGGCCACGGCCCGAAGCCGAGCTCGAAGTCGTCCCTGCGCGACCACGCGAGCAGCGCAGAGAAGGAGTAGGCGAACAGGAGCTGAGCGATCACCAGGGGGATGAACGCGCGCAGAGCAGGGACGTGGTAAACCCAGTATCCCCCCAGCAGGAGCTGCGCCGTGAGCTGGATGTAGTGGGGCTGCCGCGCCACGACGCTCAAGACCGGCCGCCGCCCCGTCTGCCGCAGGGAGACGGCGAAGACAACGCACCAGAGTCCCAGGAAGATCGCGGCTCCCAGCATCGCCCGACTCATCTGGGGTTCGGGTCGCATGAGACCCATCACGGCGAGCAGAAGCGCGAACACCGCGGGCAGAGCAGAGGCCTTCAGAGGCGAGAGCCCGGTCGGACCTGTGGGATCACCTGATCCCGGGGTCGGGGTCTGCTGCGGTGCGGTCTTGGAGGCCAAAGTGTCTTCGGAAGAAGCGTGCGTCGGACCCGGCGTACGTCGGGGGACGTACCCTGTAATCAGACAGGCGATACGGCGCTGCGCAATGGGGAAATCTACCGAACCTTCCGAGTCCGAAGACACGGTCCGAGGCCGTGGATCGCACCGTACGTGCGCCGAGGTGCGTCTCGTCCTATCGTCCCGGTCCCTCCGATGGATGTAGCTATGGACGCGAACGACATCACCCGCCTGCTCGACGCTGCCGGAGACGGCAGTGCCGAGGCAATGGACGAGGTCTTCGAGGTGGTCTATCCGCGCCTCCGCGAGATCGCGAGATCCCGCAGACGTGGCTGGCAGGGTTCGCACACGATGAACACCACCGGCCTCGTGCACGAGGCGTATCTGAAGGTGGCGAGTTCCGGGAATGCCCGGTACGAAAACAGAGGCCACTTCTTTGCGACCACCGCTCGAGCGATGCGCCAGGTGCTCATCAACTATGCCGAGAAGCGGTCGGCCCAGAAACGCGGTGGTGGGTCGGCTGAGGTAACCCTCTACGAGGACGACGCCGTCACCGACGAGGCGATGGACGAACTCCTGACGCTGAACGATGCGCTGGAGCGTCTGACGGCCATGAACGCACGACAGGCTCAGGTGGTGGAGTGCCTGTTCTTTGCCGGACTGACGATCGCCGAAACCGCAGAGGCTCTGGACATCTCTCCGGCCACGGTGAAACGCGACTGGGCGACCGCGCGAGCATGGCTGTACCGAGAGGTTCAGGGGAGCGACGACGCGGCGGCGAGCGGGGACGAGTGACCGAGTCCGGAGCGTCCTGGGACCAGATCCAGGACATCCTCGGTGCGGCGCTCGATCTGGCCGAGGCCGAGCGATCCGCGCTTCTGGATGAGCGCTGCGGAGACGATGCCGCGCTGCGTGCAGAGGTAGAGTCCCTGCTGGAGGCTTCCGAGGGAGCCGATGCCTATTTCGGTGCTCTGGCCGACCGAGCCGGGATGACACTGTCCACGCTCGTGGAGCATCCTGACGCCGATCCCACCACCCGGTCCCGGATGCGTGAGAAGCGGGAACGAAAGGGCCGAGAGTGGATCGGGCAGCGCGTGGGCCAGTACCTGCTCAAGGGATGGCTGGGTCAGGGGGGAATGGCCAACGTCTACCTGGCCGAGAGGGAGGGCGAAGGATTCACGCAGCGCGTTGCTTTCAAAGTCGTCCCGAGAAAGCGGGTGTTCGACTCCGATGTGCAGCGGCGTTCGGAGGAGGAGCGGCGCATCCTTGCCCGTCTCGAGCACCGGAATATCGCGCGGCTGATCGATGGCGGTGTGACCCCGGAAGGGTACCCGTTCTATGCGATGGAGTACGTGGAAGGCGCGGACCTGCTCGAGCACTGTGACCAGGAGCGCCTCGGTATCACAGATCGCCTGAACCTCTTTCTGGAGGTGTGTGCACCGGTTCAGTTTGCCCACGAACAGCTGGTCGTGCACTGCGATCTCAAGCCCAGCAACATCTTCGTGACCGCTGAAGGCCACGTGAAGCTCCTGGACTTCGGGGTGGCCCGCCTGATCGATCCCGACTCGGAAGGCGACCAGGCGACCGGGCTCTGGTTCACGCCGGCGTACGCGAGCCCCGAGCAGGTCCGCCGGGAGCGTCCCGGCGCCTCGTCGGACGTCTATTCACTCGGGGTCCTCCTCTACGAGATGCTCACGGGGCGTCGCCCGTACACCTTCGACGGTTCGTCCGAGGCCGATGTGCGACGAGCGGTGACGGAGGTCGTACCCACGGCCCCCAGCTCCGTCGTGACCCAGCCCACGCGCCGGACGAAGGACGGTGAGCAGGTCTCGGTAGAGGCGCAGTCGTTGGCCACGCTGCGGGGTGTTACCCCCGACCGCCTTCGGGCCGAACTACGAGGGGACCTCGACGCGATCGTGCTGCGAGCTCTGTCGAAGAACCCTGCGGATCGGTACCGAACCGTCGCTCAGCTGGCCGAGGACGTACGGCGACACCTGGCCCACCTGCCCCTGACGACGGTGCCGAGTTCGCGCGGGTACCGCCTTCGGAAGTTCGTTCGTCGGAACCGGGGAGGGGTCGCGGCGGCGGCGCTGGTCGCACTGGCCCTGTCGGTAGGCGGCGGCATGGCGGCATGGCAGGCCTCCCGCGCCACGGACGCGACGTCCAACGCGAGAGACGAGGCGGAGAAGGCTGAACTGGTCGCGTCGCTGATGCTGGACATGTTCCGCCTGACCGACCCTGCCCAGTCGCAGGGCGACACCGTGACCGCACGGGAGATCCTCGACAGGGGGACGGCGCGCATCCAGGCTGAGTTCGGTGACCAGCCCGACGTGCAGGCGATGCTGCTGTCCGAAGTGTCGGCGGTCTATGCGAGCCTGGGTCTCTTTGCCAGAGCGGAGCCTCTTGTCCGTCAGGCACTCGAGATTCGAGAGGCCGAACTCGGTCCGGACGATCCGGGACTTTCCGGGTCACTCGTGGAGTTGGGAAGCCTGCAGATGGACCAGGGTGACCTGGGTGGCTCCATCGAGACGTTCGAGCGAGCCGTCCGGCTTCGTGAAGATGTGGTCCCGATGTCCGACTCGATCCTGATCGCAGCCAGGAGCAAGCTCGCGTGGCAGGTGCGTTCCGCCCGCGAATACGAACGAGCCGAGGGACTGTTCTCGCAGGCCCTGGAGGGCGAACGACTGCGCGTCGGTGATTCGCCCGCCGTAGCCGATCTCATGCTGGGCCTGGCCTCGACCTTTCACGACGCCGGGCAGTTCGACCAGGCGGACTCGCTCTTCAACGAGGTCCTCAGCGAGCTGGACCCGTCCGAAGGCCCGACACCCATGGGCATTTCCGCCCTGACCAACGTGGGGATGATCCGGCGACTCCGGCAGCAGTACCGGGAGGCCGAACCGTTGCTGCGCCTCGCTGTGTCGATGTCGACGAGACTCTACGGGCCGGATCACGTCCGGACGTTCGACGCACAGGCCCAGCTCGGCCTGGTCCTCTACGGCACGGGTGACTGGGCAGAGGCCGAAGCGCTTCTGAGAGACGCGATGGCTCGTTCCGAGGTGAGTCTGGGACGGGATGCGACGTTGACGGCCCGTCTGGCCGACGGACTCTCGACCGTTCTGTTCGCTCTCGGGCACTACGAAGAATCCGTCGGCCTTTCGGAGCTCGCGCTGAACGAGATGACCACCAGGCACGAGGGTCGAGACCATCCGGGCGTCGTGGCGGCGATCAATCGCGTGGCCGACTCCATGGTGGGCGCGGGACGACTCGACGAAGCCCGGGGCCGGGTGGAGGAAGCCCTTGAGATGAACGGCCGTATCACCTCGGGGTCCAGCGTCTACACGATGCAGGCACGCCAGACCATGGGAGTGATCGAGACCCGCCAGGGGGCTCTCGCAGAGGCAGAGCCGCACTTCGATGCTGCGCTGGAGATGGCCGAGGAACTGCTGCGTGAGGACCACCGATACGTCCTGTCCCTGAAGCGCGAGTACGGGATCTTCCTCGGGCAGGCCGGCCGCACCCGGGAGGCCAGGAATCTGCTGAGTGAAGTGCTGGCTACCCAGGCGGGGCTGCTCGGTGACGGGCACCCGTTGCTCGAGCGAACCCGGACCGCGCTCGCCGGCGTCAGTTGACCCACTCGGGCCCGCCCGACAGGAGCCTGGTCGCCAGGTCCGGTGCTGGATTCGTTGCGGTCGCGAATCCTGGAGTGCTCAGGACGGGTAGGGATGGATGTCCACCCGTTCCTCAGGTCTGTGAGCCCTCATGAGCTACCTCCTGTCGCTGGCCGTCGTTGTCACGATGCTCGGGTGCGTCGTGCTCATCCCGCTGGGCCTTCCGGGGCTGTGGGTGATCGTGGTCATAACGCTTGGTCTCATGCTCTTCGGACAGCTCTCGTGGTCGTTCGGTCTGACCGTGGCCGGGGTCGCGCTCATTGCAGAGATCGGCGAGTTCGTGATCCTCAAGCGCTTCGGCTCCGCTTTCGGGGGATCTCGGCGGGCGTTCTGGGGCGCGATTATCGGCGGCATGGCCGGTCTCTTCGTGGGGGTCCCGGTCCCCATTATCGGTCCCATGATCACGGCCTTCCTCGGCACGTTCGTCGGCGCGGGGCTCGTGACGCTGATGGAGACGCGCTCCATCGAGCGATCGGCGCGAGTGGGGTGGGGCGTGTTGCTCGCACGAACGACCGGAGTAGCCCTGAAGGTGGCTGTGGCCGTCGCTGTCATCGCGGCGGTGGGTGTGGGGCTGATCCTCTAGCCGATTCACGCGTCGGATCGACCCCTCTTCCGGGAACTCGCTTCGCCGGCCAGTGGTTTTTACGAGTGTCGCATCGTGGCCGGATCACCCGGTCGAAGCGTAGCGATCCGAAGTTCGGTCGCCCTGTCCCTTGAGCCTGACTCTTTCGTGACGACCCTCCGTGGCACTGTGATTCTCGTGGCCTGCGGATTCGTCACGGCCTGCTCGGGAACGGACGATCCGACGTCCCCGGCGGAGAACACTCGACCCGTCGCCCGGATCGAGGCGGCCATCGCGACGGTGGCCTCGGACGATGACACCCGGACCCGGTTGTCCCTCGACGGACGGGCCAGTTCCGACTCGGACGGGGACCCCCTGACGTTCAGCTGGCAGGTGCCGGGAGGCCTGTTCGTCGAAGGAACGTCCTCGGCGACGTCCGCCGTCGTGCTGACCTTCCCGTCGTCCCAGACGAGTGTGGACGTGGAGCTGACGGTGACCGACGAGCGGGGTGGGTCCGGCTCGGCCGCCGAGTCTGTCTCCCTGAGGGTCGAGCGCGAGGATCCGTCCTTTGCGATGCATATCCAGGAGATCTTCGATCGGATCGGATGTACGAACGGTCCGTGCCACGGGACACAGAAGTCGGCTGGCCTGGACCTGCGTTCAGGGTCCGCCTACACCAATCTGGTCGACGTCCAGGCTACGTCCGAGGACCGACTCCGCGTCAGCCCCAGACTCGCGGAACAGCTACCTCGTCATCAAGCTCGAGGGACGTATGGAAGTGGGCGCCCGAATGCCCGTGACCGGTGGATTTCTGGCCGCGGTCGATCTCAACAACATCAAGAACTGGATCGACCGCGGGGCACGGAACAACTAGGCGGGCGGCTCGGCGGGCGCGCGGGCTCCCTTCAGTTCCCCGTCCCCGGGGGGCGGAGTTCATTCCACCGCGCGATGAATGCCACCGCGGCGTCGACGAAGGTCTCGGTCGTGACCCGTCCCCTCTCCAGAGTCGCCTCGGCCGGGTCACGGCTTCCCCACACCCCGGTGCTCGACATCTGTGCGGAGGACGTGCCTTTGCCGGTGCGCTCGTCCTTGAGCCCTTCGGCAAGAAACACCGTCAGAGCGGTGGGGTCACCCGCTAGAACATCGGGCAGCATCGATTCGAGGTGGGCGGGCAGAGTGATCTCCGCGGCAACCGCGGCGTCCAGGTCGACCAGTTCTGGGATCAGGTACATCGAGTTGGAGGTCTCCGGCGTTCCACCATGTCGGTCCAGCTCGGCCGTGGTGGGTCGCGGCAGCGCTGCGGCGGCGGACCGGTCCGTGAACGGGCCTGCGACCGCTCCGAGATCGACGGCGATCCCCTCGGTTTCCTGGTTGATCCGATCGACGATGAAGGTGGTGATCGCTCGGTTCCCGCCGTGAGCGTTCAGGACCAGAAAGCGTTTGAAGCCGTGACGCATCAGGCTCTTTGCGGCCTCGACGTACACCTCCTGAATCAATGTGGAGGGGAGCGTCACCGTGCCCTCGAACTCCATGTGATACGGCGATTGGCCAGGGAGCAGGATCGGTGCGACCAGGACATCGGCACGCTGCGATATGAGGTTCGCCCGGCCGACACCGTTCAGGTAGTCCGTTCCAATGGGCAGATGATTCCCGTGCTGCTCAAGCGACGCGACCGGGAGGATCACCATGTCCGACCGGGAGAGAAGATCGCGCACCTCCAGGGTCGTCATGTGCGGCAGGTAGTTCTTGATCTTCTGGACCGGGGGCAGCACGCTCTGCTGAGCCCCGAGGGGTGCGGCGACAAGCAGGGCTGCGAACAGGGTCGGGATGCGTCTCATCCGGAGGCTCCGAGCGGTTGGGTTGGCTGCTTCGCCATGAGGTTGTCCACTCCCTCAGGAATGCGCCAGCGACCCCCATTGCTTCATGAGGCCGAGATGCGACACCCGAGTGCGGACGAGATCGTCACGTGGTACACGAGCGTACGGCGGCGCACGCGCCTCGTGGCCGAGAGGATTCCCGAGACTCTCCTCGAGCGTTCGCCGGCAGCCGGGCGTTTCACCCCGGGAGATCTGGTTCGCCACATCGCCGGCACGGAGCGCTGGATGTGGGGGGAGAACGCTCAACTCCGCCCGTCGCGCTATCCGGGGCACGCGGAAGAACTGGCGCGAGGTCTGCCTGAGGTACTGGCCTACCTGGACCGGCTACAGGACGAGACCAGCGCGATCATTGCGGGCCTGGACGACGCAGCCCTGACCGCCCGCTGCGAGACGGTGGGAGGGGTCGACATGCGGGTGTGGAAGTGGCTCCGTCTCATGATCGAGCACCAGATCCACCATCGCGGACAGCTCTACGAGGTGCTCGGGGCGGCCGGTGTGGCCACACCACCGATCTACGGGCTTACCGAGCCGGAGGTGCGGGCTCGCAGCCAGTGACGCCGGGCCGGCTCCGGTTCACTCCAGGTCGTTGAGCTTCAGCCAGCGTCGCAGCTTGATGAGTTCCTCCGGGTCCTTCACGGACAGGCGGCGCGATACGGTCGCGGTCTGGGGATCTTCGGTGCCGACCCGGCGGGCCATATCGGAGGTGAGGTAGATCACCAGCTTGCTCTCGTGGTCCTCGATGTCCGTGACCTGAATCATGTTGATCCAGCGTTTGCCGAGTTTCAGGAAGGCGTAGGGGCGGGTGCGCATGAGGTCGCGTCGTCTCGGAACAGGGACGTAGAGAGTGCAGGGCCAACGTACGAGCGTGTGCAGCGCAGGGGAAACGGCGTCCGCCGAACGGTGATGGCGAAACGAACGTGCCCTTCATAGCTTTAAGCTTCATTAATGAGGGGGACACACGATTGGCTGACGAGCTTCGGGGCCGTGCTCCGTCGATACTGGAAGAGATCCAACAGACGCGGCCATTCACTTCGTCTGGCCAGGAGGCGTACCTGTCTCTCGTCCGGACCGCGGATGAAGCAAAACGCGTCATCACGCAGGTGCTGGAAGCGGGCGGCGTCACACTTCAGCAGTACAACGTCCTTCGCATTCTTCGCGGCGCCGGTGAACCGGGCCTTCCCACGCTCTCGATTGCCGACCGCATGATCGAGCGTACGCCGGGGGTCACGCGGATTCTGGACCGGATGGAAAAGAAGGGGTGGGTCACTCGCGAGCGTTGCACGGAGGACCGCAGAAAGGTCTGGTGCAGAATCACGGAATCAGGGCTGGCACTACTGGAGAGCCTCGATGAACCGGTCAGCCGCAACGATACACTGATCTCCGATGTCCTCGGCGACGAGGACACCGCCCGCTTCATTGCGGCCCTCGATACGGTCCGCGCCCACCTGAAGTCGACGGGTGACTGACGGAGCCTGACGTTGACGGGTGCGAGGGGCCTCGGTATTGGTCGCTCAACGCACTCGCTCCGAAGGAGATTCCGATGAAGGCACGGTCCCTGACCCTGTCGCTCGTCCTGTCGCTCGCGGCCTGCTCCACCGGAGGTTCCGTTTCCGGCGGATCCCTGTCTCCGGCCGGCACCCCCGGAGACGGTCCCTCGGAGCGTGCGTCGGCCGTCTACGACGTGATCATCGAGGGAGGCCGGGTCGTCGACGGCACGGGGAACGCCTGGTTCCCGGCGGACGTCGGCATTCGAGGCGATCGGATTGCGGCGATCGTGCCTCCGGGAATGCTCTCGTATGCGAACGCCCCCACGCGAATCGACGCGACGGGCAAGGTCGTGTCTCCCGGGTTCATCGACATCCAGTCGCACTCGCGAGGCAACTTTCTTGGGAACGGTGATGGCCGAGTCGTCTCCAAGGTGACCATGGGCGTGACTACCGAGATCATGGGCGAGTCGACCACCAACGGCCCCGCGAGTCCAGCGATGCTCTCCGAGGCCGGACTGCGCGTCGGCACGTCGGTCTTCGAGACGTTCGGCGACTGGATGGACGCGATGGAGTCGCACGGTGGGAGCGTGAATTTCGGCTCGTTCGTGGGGGCTACGACGATCCGGGTCCTCGGCAAGGGCGAGGCCATGGGACCGGCCGCTGCACCCGAACTCCGGGCCATGCAGGACGCCGTGCGCCAGTCGATGGAGGACGGGGCGTTCGGGATCGGGTCCGCTCTCATCTACCCGCCCGGAAACTTCGCTTCGACCGATGAACTCGTCGCCATCAACCAGGCTGCGGCCCCGTACGGCGGTGTATACATCACCCATATGCGCTCGGAGGCCGATCGCTATCTCGAGGCTATCGACGAGGCGATCGAGATCGGTACCCGCGCCGGGGTGCCGGTCGAGATCTATCACCTGAAGGCCGGGGGTCGTCGCAACTGGCCCAAGGCGATCCAGGCCGTCGCAAAGATCGACTCCGCGCGGGCCGCAGGGGTCGATGTTCAGGCGAACATGTACCCGTACACCGCGGGCGGGACCGGGCTCACGGCGTGCTTCCCACCGTGGGCGTCTGCGGATGGCAAGCTGTTCGACAACCTCGCAGATCCCGAGATGCGGAATCGGATTCGTGCGGAGATCGAGAATCAGACGACCGACTGGGAGAATCTCTGCACGCTGTCCGCCCCCGAAGGCACTCTGCTGCTCGGCTTCAACAAGCCCGAGAACCGACGATTCATGGGCCGCTACCTCGCAGACGTGGCCGAAGAGTCGGGAAAGGACTGGATCGAGACTGCGTTCGATCTCGTGCTCGACGAGCGGCAGCGGATCGGCACGATCTTCTTCATGATGAGCGAGGAGAACGTTGCCATGCAGATCGGGCAGCCGTGGATGAAGTTCGGGACCGACGCGGGAGGCATCGATCCGGAACGTGCCCGTGGTCTGTCGCACCCGCGGGCCTATGGGACATTCACCCGGGTCCTCGGGAAGTACGTCCGGGAGGAGGGTGCAACGACGCTGGAGGAGGCGGTTCGCAAGATGTCCTCCGCGGTGGCCACCCGGCTCCATATCAAGAACCGGGGGCTGCTCAAGGAGGGCTTCTTCGCGGACGTCGTGGTGTTCGATCCCGAAACGGTCGGCGATCACGCCACCTATGAAGAGCCCCACCAGCTCTCGACGGGAGTGGAGCACGTCCTCGTCAACGGCGTTGCCGTGGTCTCCCGCGGAGAGCACACGGGCGCCATGCCGGGACGACCGGTGCGAGGTCCCGGCTGGACAGGATGGCGTCGCTAGTCCTCTCCAGAGGCAACGATTCGGGCCTTCGCACCCTCTCACCAACAGAGGCCGTGAAACCGGGGGTCTCGCCGGACCGTAGGTAGATCCGACGGGTGGAGGGGATGAGGTGCTTTGAGTCGAGGGGAGGTGAGGGGATGATGACAGTGGACGAACGAATCCGATTCCTGCTACGGACAGCCCTCCGTGCAGAGGAAGAAGGCGATCTTCGGGTCGCAGGGATCTTCCGTCGGATGGCCGAGGACATGCGGTCGGCGTGACGCACTCCCGGCCTCCGGGCTCGCCCTCTGGGCGGACCGGGTTCGACGAGACTCGAAGCTGAAGATTAGAAGCCCGGTCGCCGAAGAGGCGGCCGGGTCTTTTCTTTGCCCCTAGTGGCCGCCGTGACAGGCTACGCGTTCGACCGACCAACCCCGTGCCTCACCGTCTGAGCCTTCGATGCGCGGGTTCATCGCGTTCGGCCCGCTGGGGGCATAGACGATCCGGACCGGGAAGTCGTGCTCGAGGTTCTCGAAAACCAGCTCGCCTTCAGTTCGAACCAGCGGGAATCCGTGTTCCGAGATCGTCCCGCGCGGATAGGGCCACAGTTCCACCCCCGTGGCTGTCTGCTGCATGCGGGCGAACTCGAAGTCCACGATTCGACCCTCCCGGAAGTAGCGAGTCGTTCCGAGCATCAGGCCACCGTCGGCCGA
>Ga0316204_10007677_pt1 | contig 15565 bp, 11 predicted proteins | sample 6monrhotite_MG_2_FD_205661 | JGI IMG/M metagenome (GOLD analysis project Ga0316204, IMG submission 205661) | Microbial mat bacterial communities from mineral coupon in-situ incubated in ocean water Damariscotta River, Maine, United States -... | ecosystem: Environmental > Aquatic > Marine >... | reverse complement strand
GCACTTTCGGACCTTATACTCGTGGTGCCGGAAAACGTTGTATTTGAGGGCGCCGAGGCGGCTGTGGTCGTAAATTTTGAAGCTTGCCTTGCCCGTCTGGCGAGCGCAGGCACCCGGGTGATCCGCCGTACCCTGCCCTGTCTGGACGAAGTTTTGCGCGTGACCCGTGATCACGGCACGCTCACGGCAGCCGAGGCCTACCTGACCCATCGGGCTATTATCGAGGGGCCGGACGTCGATCGGATGGATCCACGAGTGACCGCCCGGATCGCAATGGGACGCGACATGTCCGCCTATGACGTTCTGACCATCACACAAGCCCGCCGCCGCCTCATCAACGAACTTGAAAACGAGTTACAAGGCGGATTACTGGTTATGCCAACAACGCCGATAACTGCGCCTGAAATTGCCCCGCTGGAACGAGACCAGGAATTGTTCCACGCCGTTAACCTGAAAACATTGCGCAACACAATGATTGGCAACTTTCTGTCGACCTGTGGCTTGGCGCTTCCCAGCGGTCGCAACACCATTGGGCTTCCAACCAGCATTCTGTTTTCTGCCCCTTGGGGAGAAGACGAACGCCTGATATCGGCAGGTCTTGCTATCGAATCAGTACTTTCGGATTTCACAATCAACCTGACAACTTAAAATATTTCGTGACCTTAAAGGAGAATACCGTGGCTAAAATTGGCGTAGATGTAGGTGGAACTTTTACGGACCTGATCTTGGAAAACAAGGTAGGCGGCGAAAACGCAGTTTTTGTTCATAAGGTCCCAAGCACCCCGGAAGACCAGTCAAAAGGCGTCATGCAGGGGATCAAGGATATTTGTGCTGTCGCCGGCATCACTCCCGGTGACGTCGACCTGGTCGTGCACGGCACCACCGTCGCCACCAACATAACCCTTGAAAACAACGGCGCAGAAGTCGGCATGCTGACAACCAAAGGGTTTCGTGACATCCTTCATATCGCACGTCACAAGCGCCCCCATAACTTCTCGATGCAATTCGACGTACCGTGGCAGTCAAAACCTTTGGTCAGACGCCGCAACCGCATCGCCATTTCCGAACGCATCATGCCACCAACGGGTGACATCGATACACCGCTTAACGAAGACGAAGTGCGCGCCGCAGCAAAGGTGTTCAAAAAACGTGGCGTCAATGCGGTCATCGTCGCCTTTTTGTTTTCGTTCCTCAATAACGATCACGAAGCCCGCGCCAAGGCTATCATTGAAGAAGAAATGCCGGGTGTTTTCATCTGTTGTTCATCGGAAGTTGCCGACGTGATCCGTGAATACGAGCGGTTCTCGACGACGGCAATGAACGCCTACGTGGGACCAAAAACCGCATTCTACCTACGTAATCTTGAAAAAAGCCTGCGCGATGAAGGCTGCACCGCGGCACTGCGTATCATGCAATCGAACGGCGGTATCGGCACGGTCGAAACCTGTTCGCAAAAACCGGTCACCATCCTGATGTCAGGCCCTGCGGGTGGCGTCATCGGTGGCCGCTGGGCAGGTGCCATGTCGGGGGCGGAGAACCTGATCACGGTCGATATTGGCGGCACGTCGGCCGACATCAGCACCATTCCGGGCGGCGAGATAAAGATTATGAACCCGCGCGACACTTACGTTGGTGATTATCCGATCCTGGCACCAATGATCGATCTGGCTACCATCGGCGCAGGGGGTGGGTCCATCGCCTATCTGGACGAAGGTGGTGCTTTCCGTGTCGGCCCGCGTTCGGCAGGCGCGTTCCCCGGGCCTGTTTGCTACTCCAAGGGCGGAACGGAACCGACCGTAACCGACGCCCAGGTCGTTCTCGGCCGCCTGGATGCCGACAAGTTGCTTGGGGGTGACCTGAAGGTCAATCCAGAACTTGCACGCAAGGCAATCGAGGAAAAAATCGCCAAGCCACTTGGCATGACCGTTGAACAGGCGGCCCTAGGGATCATCAAAATTATTAACAACAACATGGCATTGGCGATCCGCGCGAATTCCGTCGCGCGCGGTTTCGACCCCAGGAACTTTGCCTTAATGCCGTTCGGTGGAGCCGGACCGTTACATGGCGTAGCGTTGGCCGAAGTCGTTTCGGCCCGGGAAGTGATTGTCCCGCCCGCCCCCGGGATCACCGCCGCCATGGGCCTGCTGGTCACTGACATGCAATATGAATTCACCCGCTCTGTGCTCGGCATTCTCAACGATGCCGACCAGAAGCTATTGGACAATATCAATGTACATGTCGAAAAACTTGAACAACAGTGCCGCGACCGGCTCATCGCGGACGGCGTTCCCCCGGAACGTCATCGTTTTGTGAAGATCGCTGAATGTCGCTACCAGGGACAGGGCTTTGAATTGCGCGCCGACATGCCCGTGGGGCCCCTGACCCAAGGCAACAAAGACGAAGTGATCCAGAATTTTCACGCCCAGCACCGTCAGGACTATGGCTATGTTTTCGAAGACTCGCCTGTCGAAGTCGTGACATTGCGCGTGATCGGTGTCGCCGATGTTGAATCCCTGGAGTGGCCCACCCTAAAGCAGGCCAACGAAACATCTGTCGACGGGGCATTTTTGTATACCCGTTCCACCACATTCGACGATGCCCAGACTCTCGAAACTCCTCGCTACGATCGAGACAAGTTATTGGCGGGTCACGAAGTGCCCGGGCCGGCCATCATCATTCAACACAACTCAACCACGCTGGTGCCTCCCGGATATACCGCGCGCGTACGCGAATGCGGCAACCTACACGTCTCAGCGTAACCTGTGAACAGGAGCAATATCATGACACAAACAGAAGTCGACCCCATCACCCTGCAAGTCATCGGCGGCGCATTCGACACCATCGCCCAGGAAATGGGCCATGTGCTTTACCGCATGTCTTTTTCATCCATCATCCGGGAATCCCAGGATCTGGGCGCCGGATTGTTCGATGCCGATTTCAACACCCTGTGCGAATCGGATTCGACACCGCTTCACATTGGCTCTATCCCCGGTTACCTGCGCGGCATTCAAGAAACGCTGCAAGGAGGTGAATGGAACGAAGGTGACATCGTGATCCACAATCACCCCTATTACGGGGCCAGTCATTCGCCGGACATCGCCGTTGTAATTCCGATCTTTCTTGAAGGAGAGCTGGTCGGCTTTTCCGCTAATACGGCACATCACGTCGATATTGGCTCGGCAACTCCGGGCCTCATCATCGATATTCCGGATGTTTTCGCAGAAGGCATGCTGTTCGCCGGAATCAAACTCTATGACAAGGGCGTGCGCAACGAAGCCATCTGGCAATTCCTGGGACATAACAGCCGCATGCCCAAACAACTTCAGGATGATATGGAAGCGCAAATAGCTTCAGCAAAAATGGGGGCGCGGCGTTACCTTGAACTGATCGAAACCTACGGTAAAAGCACCGTGCAGGCTGCATCGGTACAATTGATGGATTATTCCGAGCGCATCTTGCGCAGCCGCATCGCCGAAATTCCCGATGGCGAATACTTCGCCGAAGGTTTCATGGACGATGACGGGCGGAATCGCGATGTCAGGTTACCCGTCAAGGTCTGCGTTCGTATCAAGGGCGATTCTGCCGAAGTGGATTTGACCGGTTCTGCCGACCAGGTGCCGACCGGCTTTAACGTACCGTTTGAAGGCTCGACCAAAGTAGCCTGTTTTTTCGCCTTCCGGGCATTGTTGCTCGACACCGCAACATCGGCGGAATACGTACCACAGAACGAAGGTTCTTTCCGTCCGATCAATGTCGTCGCGCCAAAGGGCTCCATTTTCAATCCCAACTATCCGGCAGCTGCTGAAGCACGGTTTACCCAATGCAACAGGGTTATCGATCTGATCATCAAAGCCCTTGCCCCTGTGTTACCGGAAATGGTGACCGCCGGGAATTCCGCTAGTTTGTCGTTCGTGGCCTATTCCGGTATTCGCAAGTCGGGCGACTACTGGGTATTCCTGGAAGTCAACGAAGGGGCCTATGGCGGTCGTCCTCATTCCGACGGCCCTGATTCCATCGACAACCTGATGTGCAATACGCGCAACAACCCCATCGAGGATCTTGGCATGCATTTGCCAATGATCTGCGACCGTTACGAACTGCGTGATGATATTATGCCGGGTGCCGGTAAATATCGGGGCGGCATTGGGGTGGTCAAGGCACAACGCTTGCTGACCGACGGTTCCATCACTCACGAAAACGAACGCCATTTGGATACCCCATGGGGCGTCTTCGGCGGCGCACCGGGAGCCGTTGGCAAGGTCGAAGTCTATAATTCGAGCGATCCAAGCAACACCCAGAGCTGGCCAGCCAAGTTCTCTGGCGAGCAAGTCAAAGAGGGTGATGTGATGGCGTTTTATGCCCCTTGTGGCGGCGGTTACGGGAACCCGCTGGAGCGTCCGGCAACCCAGGTGCTCGACGATGTGCTCGACGGGTTCTGTACTATTGAACATGCACAAAATGCCTATGGCGTGGTGCTGGTCGATGAAGAAATCGACATTGCCGCGACAGAAACGCTACGCACTCAGATGGCTCAACCGTCGGTCTGATAACAATCCAAAGGCGGGTCGTCGGGAAATTCTATTTCCGGCGACCCCCAACTCTCCAAGGAACTTTATATGAGCACTTTGTATCCGACGCTGTTTTCCGAACACAAGCTCGCCGGTGTGACGCTACGTAACCGCATCGCGATGGCACCGTTGACGCGCCAAATGGCCGAAACTGATGGCACCCCGACCGATGAAATGGCTGCCTATTACGCGCGGCGCGCGCGCGGCGGTGTCGGGCTGATCATCACTGAAGGCACCTACGAGACCGACGAACTGGCCTGTCGTACATATCTTAGCCAGCCAGGTCTGGCCAATGACAAACATGTGGCGGGTTGGCGCAAGGTTGTCGACGCCATTCATGAACAGGGCGCGGCCTGTATTGCGCAGTTGATGCACGGTGGTCGGGTGGTTGACCCGCGCTGCCTGACAGCGGGAGAGTCCCCCCTAACGGCAAGTGACACACAAAGTGACGGTTGGGTGCTCTATACCGACACCGATGACGAAAAACATATCCGCAACATCGAAGGCGACTGGCCCAAGGTAACCTTCGGTCCCGCCAAGGCGATGACGGTCGAACAGATGGAGCGCGTGGCCCAGGGCTTTGCCGACGGTGCTAAACGAGCCGTTGAAGCCGGGTTTGACGGTGTCGAAATACACGGTGCGAACGGCTATCTTTTATACCAGTTCATCCACCCGACAACAAACCTGCGCACCGATGAATACGGTGGGTCGGCTGAAAACCGGGTCCGGTTCCCCAAAATGGTCTGTCAGAAAGTGCGAGATGCCATCGGTCCAGACAAGATCATTACCCTACGACTGTCCCAGGACGGCGTCGATGATTTCATGGGCAATTGGCCAGGCGGCGTCGAGGATGCGCGTGCCATCGGTGCGGCGTTGGCCGATTCTGCCGTTGACGCCCTGCACTGGTCCAGCTTCGACTATACCGACAATCGCGACCCCGACAGTGATGTGCCAATGTCAACGGCCATCAAGGCGGCAAGCGGCAAGACCGTGATCGTAAATGGTGGTATCGCCGAAGGAGAACAGGCGGAATCAGCATTAACATCCGGAGCTGGTGACTTTGTCGCTATTGGACGACCGCTATTCACACAACCGGATTGGGCGTTCATCGTGCGTTCCGGCATGCCGTACAATTGGTCGGAATTTGATCGGAAATACGTAATCCAGCCGGCTGTTGACCTGGATAAATCCTATCCGACGGTCATTGAAGATCCATTGTGGCCAGCCTTTAAATAGTCAGTCTCCCTGGAGAGCTTCTAGCTTCGGAAAGCGGTATCCCGAAACGAGAAGCCTTCACCTAAAACGGGCGATCTTCCAATTGAAGACCGCCCGTTTTTTTACGTCCCGACCAGAATGAAGACATCCGGGGTCAGTTTAAAGACGATTATTCGAGAGCCGTGCGGATATCAGCCAGAAGTTTCTGGCGATCATGCCTTGCGGCAAGTGCCGTTTCCATATCGACCTCAACAAAGCGGGTTTCTGTATTGGGCTGAAGTTGGCCAATCAAATCCATATCGGCGGAAATCACGGTTCCCAACATGAAATAACCACCGCCCGACACCGCGTCGCGATGCAGCACAATTGGTTCCGTCCCGCCCGGCACCTGAATGGAGCCATAGGGATAACAACCATCGACAATATTAGAAGGGTCTGATCCTGCCCCGAACGGCGGTTTGCGATCGACGAAACCGAGTTCCTGACCACCGCGGAAGCGATAACCGATACGATCCGCTTCGGGTGCGACTTTCCAGGTATCGGCAAAGAAATTTTTACCAGACTGTTCCGTGATGCGGTGCCAGTAAATGCCTGTCAACACGCGCAATTCTGCGGGTGTCCCCGGGCCGCGTCGTAAATTCACAGGCACTTCGCGGCCGGCTTTGGCATTCGCCGAGGCTTGCCCGACGGGCAGTTGATCGCCTGCCGCCAGCGGACGCCCTTCGAACCCGCCAAGGGCCCCCAGAGCATAAGTGGAACGACTACCCAAGACCACCGGCACGTCTATACCGCCAGAAACAGCGATATAGCCGCGTGCATTGCCCTTTAAGTAACCAAAGCTAAGAACGTCACCCGCTTTGACCGCAAAAGATGCCCATGTGTCACGACCTTCGCCATTCAGTTTGGGTGGTAAATCGGCACCCGTGACAGCGACAATAGCGTCGTCGGTGAATTCCAGTTCTGGCCCCATGAAAACGGCTTCCAGAACGGCGGCACCTTCGTCGTTACCAACTAACATGTTGGCCGCGCGCAAGGCGAAACGATCCATACCGCCGGAAATGGGAATCCCCAAATGATAATATCCCGGACGTCCAAGATCCTGAACGGTAGTCGCCAATCCAGGCGATGTGACCTTAATTGCCATTGAGGGCCTCCATGAGCTTATGGTTATAGCCATTGATGTCCTGCTTGAAGTCATCAAGCGAGAACGTCACCGGACGGGTGCGCGGTTTGAACCGATCCGCTTCAACATCAGCCAATATGTCGTCATACTCTTCCCGATTGATGGGACGGTACTTGACAATATCGCCAGGACTGAAGAACACCATGAAGTCCTTCAGGTAACTTATTTCTTGCTTGGGATCGTAGATCGGCATGGGCGTGACACCGAACATCTGATATCCGCCAGCCCCCCGAACCGAGTAAATGCACGAGAAACAACCGCCATAACCAACGGTCTGCTTGGGGGTATCGGTGCGGGGCTTCAAGTACTTGGGTACTTCGATCTGGCGGTCCCGTTCAACCATCTGATACATGAAGGGCAACCCCGCGACGAAGCCGACCATGGACACAAACCAGGGAGCCCCGGAATGGGCTTCAATAAAGGCGTCTACATCGTCGTAACCGTTGATGCGCGCCGCGTAATCCAGGTCAGTTCCGCTCGGGTCTTGATGACGTTCCCGGAACCGCATCAGGGTTTCATGGGTCCAGGGATCCTGATAATAGACCGGCACTTCAATAATACGGGTGTCAATGCTGTGATCGGCGTGTTCTGCCGTTTTTTCGATTTCCTTGAGCATATCCATCATCGCTGCGGGGGTAATCACGTCAGGATCATACTTGACCTGAAACGATGCATTGGCTGGGCAAATCTCTGTAACACCTTTGATTTTTCCATCCCGAACCGCAGTGGTCATCGAAAGGCTCTTGAAAAAGGCATCGAGCGACATTTCTTCATCGACTTCGACGAATATGTGCTCGTCTCCTCCGTAAGCGTAGCGTGTTTTCATGGGGGCTCCCCTTATCCAGTACCTGGTTTCTATTGTAGTTTTGCAGCGTTCTTTTCAAGCCAAAGTTCAAGCCAACGCGTGTTAACGCGGCCCATACGAACATCTTCGTCATTGGCCAAAGCTTGAAACAAAGGTTTCGTCGTCTTCACGCCTTCAATTTCCAATTCCCCCAAAGCACGATGCAGCCGATTGATCGCAGCTTCGCGATCGGTGTCCCAAACAATCAGCTTACCCAGCAAGGAATCGTAATATGGGGGGATTGCATAACCCGGATAGATCATACCATCAAAACGCACGCCAGGACCGCCCGGCAGCGTCAGATTAGCGACAAGGCCGGGGAATGGCATGAAGTTCTGCGCGGGGTCTTCGGCATTGATTCGGACTTCGATTGCGTGCCCACGCACCTGAATGTCTTCCTGAGACATCCGCAGGGGTTGACCATCTGCGATACGCAACATTTCACGCACCAGGTCGATACCCGTGATTGCCTCAGTCACCGTGTGTTCGACCTGAATTCGCGTGTTCATTTCAATAAAGTAGAATTCATGCGTTTCATCGTCATAAAGGAATTCAACAGTGCCAGCACCACTGTAGTTCACAGCACGGGCTAATTTAACTGCGGCGGCGCAAAGGTCCGTGCGAACATCATCGCGCAAACTCGACGAAGGAGCTTCCTCCCACACCTTTTGGCGACGGCGTTGTAGTGAACATTCACGATCATGACAATGCACAACACGCTCCCCATCACCCAGAATTTGAACTTCAATATGCCGTGCCCGGCCGATCATTTTTTCAATGTAAAGGCCACCATCACCGAAAGCTGCCTTTGCTTCTGCGCTTGCCTGGGGTGCCTGCTGATCAAATTCTTCCAGGCTAGCGACAACTCGAATGCCTCGTCCACCGCCACCAGCGGCGGCTTTTATCATCACGGGGAATCCGATTTCTTCGACAACCTTCCGCGCCGCGATCATATCATCAATACGGCCGTCACTACCGGGCACCGTGGGCACATCGGCCGCCATCGCCGCCTTACGAGCAGCGACCTTGTCTCCCATCAGGCGGATCGTATCGCCGGACGGCCCGACAAAGCACATACCGGCGGCAACGACTGCATCGGCGAAATCAGCATTTTCCGAGAAAAAACCATATCCCGGATGAACAGCATCGGCACCGGTCTCTTTCGCTGCCTGCAATATAGCATCGACGTTCAGGTAAGATTTCGAGACCTGAGCTGGACCTATATTGACGGCTTCATCGGCCATTTTTACAGCGAGTGAATCCGCATCGGCTTCGCTGTGCACCTGCACAGTCCGGATTCCCAATTCGCGGGCGGCCCGAATGATCCGGACGGCAATTTCACCGCGGTTTGCAATCAGTAGTTTTTGAATCGTCATGTCCGTATTATTCCGCTCAACGGGAACTACCCGTCCACCTCGGCCAACGACTGCCCCGCCTGGACGGCACCTTCATTCTCCACCAGAAAAGCACTGAGCGTTCCGGACGCATCAGATTTCACCTCGTGGAACGACTTCATCACTTCTACCAGGCCAATAACATCCCCTTCGGCCACGGTATCGCCTTCGTTCTTGTAATTCGGTTCATCAGGCGATGGTTTGCGATAAAAAATTCCTGGTAACGGAGAGAGGATTTGCTTAGTGGACATGGATAAACTCACTTTCCTAAAAAAATAGATTTAAAACGATCAGGCCGCGCTGGCGATGTGTGGTGCCAAAGCCGTCCGCACTGCATCGGCGACGGCGACGGCGTTCGGCGTGTCGGAATGCACGCAAATGGATTCTGCTCGAACATCCAGTTCCTTGCCGTTGATGCTTTCAGTCTTGCCTTCTTCAACCGCCCTCAAGCAACGTGTTGCTGCGGTCTGCGGGTCGACCGCGTGATGTTCACGGGTAATGATCAACCCGCCCTCATCAGTGTAGTCCAGATCGGCGTAATATTCGCCGCAAAATTCAAGACCACGCGCGTTGTAGACTTCCTCTTGCAGCGTTCCGGCCAGACCAAACACCGGAACCTTGTAATGAACGCCGACATCCGCAACGGCTTGAGCAATATGCTCTTGCTTCGCCGCCATCCCATAGAGAGATCCGTGGGGTTTTAAATGATTCAAGGGCACATCCGCCATATCGAGAAACGCCTTCAGCGCACCAACTTGATAAGCAATGATGTTGGCCATTTCGTCCCGGTTCATCTTCATTTCACGACGCCCGAAACCGACCAGATCCGGAAGTGAAAAGTGCGCCCCCACCTTGACGCCATGTTCCTTGGCGAGGGCAACCGTGGTGCGCATGTGGTTGGGGTCCGAGGCGTGAAATCCACACGCCACATTTGCCTCGGTGATAAAGGGCATGAGCGCCACATCGTCACCCATTTTATAGAGCCCAAAACTTTCGCCCATGTCGCAATTGATATTGACTGCCATTTCCGCCTCCATCCTGTTTTGCTTGCTTTTATTATTCATCACACCGTATCGGAAAAGATATAAATTTGTAAAATTCAATATATTAATCCGTGATTTCAATTTTATCGATAATGCTGCTAAATTGCCCCCATGCAGATGTCCCTAAAACAAATTAACTATTTCATTGCCACCGCCGACACGGGCCAGGTTTCCCGCGCGGCCAAGGAATTACACGTTTCCCAGTCAGCCATCACCACAGCCATCAAAGGCCTGGAAACGCTACTGGACACCAAATTATTCGAGCGGCGCTCGCATGGGGTGACGCTAACGCTGGAAGGTCACCAGTTTCTACAGCACGCACGACACATCATTGCATCCGTGGACGAAGCCATGAGTCTGCCAAGTCGCAGCCACGCATCGCTCGCCGGAACGCTCAATCTGGTCGTGTCATACACAGTGGCCGGGTACTTCATCCCACAATACATGAACCAGTTTTCACGCAGTTTCCCGAACATTGAAGTTCGTCTGGTAGAAGCCGACCGCGAGCGGCTGGAAGACGGTCTGGTTTCAGGAGTATACGGCCTGGCCGTGATGCTGACATCAAACCTGGAAAACCGTGACGACATCGCCTTTGATACACTGTTGCGCTCGCGCCGAAGGTTATGGCTTGGCAGCGGCCATGAATTATTGAACAAACGCATGGTATCCCTCGCAGACGTTTCGCGTGAACCCTACATAATGTTGATGGTAGATGAAGCTGGCAATACGGTGCAGCGGTACTGGGATCAAACCCCCTATCAGCCCGATGTGACCTTCCGTACATCATCTGTAGAAGCGGTTCGCAGCATGGTTGCCAATGGCACGGGAGTTTCTGTGTTGTCGGACATGGTTTATCGCCCCTGGTCCCTGGAAGGCCGTCGCGTCGAAGTTGTAACTTTGTCCGATGCAGTGCCTACAATGGATGTGGGATTAGCCTGGGCGCGGGGAGTCGAACGGTCCCCTGCCTCATTGGCATTTTGTGAATTCATGCATCTTGCATTGGGCTCGCAGCAACCGACTGCCCCGGCCCCGGGAAGCATATCGAAATAACACCGACACCGATTTTTTTTCGTTACCCGGTGAACTTGATCATTGGAGATAACGAACGATCATCAAGAATTAATCAGTTCGTCCCAACGCCGGACAAGGTAATTGTGTTCGTCCATAATGGAATTCCAGACACCGATATTGGCAAACCGTTTCCAATACGAACCACCATCCCGAATTTCACCGATATGCACCGCTATTTTGCCGTTTGGATCAAGCAAGTCTTCGGCGGCGGCTTCGCCTCGATACCAGAAATTCCATTCCGCTTCACTCAAGTGTTCCCGGACAAGGTCGGGAATAGAAAAATAATACCCCTGACGTGCCATCACCGCACCCGGCCATCCCGCCATCCACCAATTGAGATATTCATAAGTGGCATCCAGAACCCGGCCTGTGGAACGTGATGAAATACACATTCCACCATGCCATGCGCGATAGCCTTCTTTGGGTGAAGAATAGCGCACAGGCACCCCTCTCACACGCAGCCCCGTAACACTGGGGGACCACATACTTTCCATGACCACGTCGCGCCGTGCCATTAATTCATCGGCTTCGGCGAATGAATTCCAGAATTTTTTGAAATGTCCCGCACTCTTTTTTTGCAACAAGATCGCAACCAGTCCATCAATCTCATCAAGAGTCATATTCCCGATGTTTTCGAAAGACATCAAACCCGCGGCCTGGACGGCCAATGCCGCGTCCATCACCCCAATAGCCGGATCGTTAACCAGCGCCACGCGCCCACGCCATTTATCATCCAAAAGCCAGCCCCAGCTTTCGGTTTCATAAGGCACGCCGTTTGGGATCTGCTCTAGATTGTAGCCAAAGCTGTCTACATTGTGGGCACCGGGAAGCATACTGATTCTGTCACATGCCCTTGGGCCAAGGCTTCCGTCTCGTTGGACATACAGCCGCTTGATCGGCGCTTCGCCCGGCGCAACCTGGACATCCGAGGTCAGGCGTCCTTCTTTCGAAAGGGCATTTACCTGCCCCCACTCCGATATCCGGCTGGTGTCAATTCCTTGAATCGCTCCTGCCAGCCACAACAATTCGACACTATGAAACCATTGATCATAGATATCAAAACTGTCCTGACGCATAACCGCTTGTTGCTGCGCGCCAACGCCATCCAACACCTGAAATTCGATATTCAGGCCTAAATCAGCACATGCTCGTTCGTGAATGGCATCCACCAAAGTGACGCCCGTTCCAAGAACGCGCAACGTCACCTTGCCTTGCGTATGTACCGACGGCGACGGCAACAAATTCGCGGATTCCTTTTTTGTCATGACATAGTCTAATCAAGAACGCGCCCAATAGCGCCAGAAAATTAACCGACCAATGTCAGCACATAAGAGCCACTTTCATGCAGTTCGGCGCGCCAGCCCGGTTCGATCGTAATGGTCGTGGTCTCTTCTTCGATGACCGCAGGACCAACAACCGTAGCCCCGGCACCAAGTTTGCCGCCGTCATAGACCGGTCCATCAATGGCCACACCGTCGGCAGTGAAGATCATCGGGCGATGTCCCGCCAGGGCATCTTCCGCGTGATCGCCCTTGTCCAAACGAGGAGGCTTGGGCTTGTCTACACGGCCGTAAAGTGTGCTTTCAATGTTCACGACTTCTATGGTGCTGTTGGGTTCACAATAGGTGTAAAGCTGTTCATGACGCTTGTGGAACGCATCCTTTACGGCATCAATGGTGTCTTCATTGATTTCAAAGGTGTCAATTTCCACGGTGCATTCATGGATCTGACCGACATACCGCATATCCATGCTGCGCTTGATGGCTATTTTATCACGGGTGAAACCATCTGATTCAAGGTGCTCTACGCCTTGCGTTTCGATCTGCGCATAAAGGTCATTCAGTCGACCATAGATCGCGCCCCCTTCCATGCGTAAGGGCGTCGTCGCCATGTAATTGTATTTAACGTCCGAGATAATTTGCCCAAACGCGCACAGCCCCGATGCCAACTTCGGCACCAGAACTTTTGTAATTCCGATTTCGCGCGCCAACGCGGTGATGTGCGCCGCCCCTGCGCCGCCAGCTGCCACCAACACAAAGTCACGCGGGTCGTAGCCACGCTCCACCGATACCCGGCGTATCCCGTTTACCATGTTATTGTTAACGATGGTGAACATGCCATAAGCCGCGCGTTCAACCGAAATGCCAAGCGGTTCGGCTATTTTCGTTTTGACGGATTCATAGGCCTTGTCGCGATCAAGCTTCATGCGCCCCCCCAGCAAAGCGTTCGGGTTCACATATCCCAGCACAAGGTTGGCATCAGTCACGGTTGGTTGCGTTCCGCCATTGCCATAGCAGGCAGGCCCAGGGTTGGCACCCGCGCTTTGCGGTCCGACCTGCAACAGGCCCATAGTATCGATCCAACCGATCGACCCCCCACCTGCACCCAGCGTTTCCACCTGGATCATCGGCACGCCAATGCGATACCGCAGGAAATCGATGTTTTTGTTCAGGTTCGTATTAGCATCCTTGGTCAGGGTGATGTCGAACGACGTGCCGCCCATATCAACGGTGATGACGTTTTGCTGATCAAATGGCTTGGCAACAAACAGTCCGGCCTGGGGTGCTGACGCAGGGCCGGAATTGATTGCATACACCGCCCGTTGCGTCATCGCCTGACCAACAGCCAAACCACCATTGGACTGGAAATACCGAACCGGATTCTTGGCCCCAAGATCCCTGAAATACGTGTCGACGGAATCCACATACGATTTCAAAATCGGCCCCAGATAGGCGTTGGTGATTGCCGTCGAGGTACGGGTATATTCGCGCACCTGGGGATACAGATCGCTCCCCACAGTCAGGAAGGCATTTGGCATCATTTCCTGAACGATTTCAGCCGCTCTGTGTTCATGATCTTGATGCAACACCGACCACACGAAGGATATAGCAACCGCCTCGACACCTTCGGCCTTGAACAATTCGCATGCTGCCCGCACATCATCTTCATTCAGGGGCGTTTTCACTGAACCGTCAGAGAGCACCCGTTCGCGAATACCCTTTCGCAAGTAACGAGGCACCAGCATAACGGCGGGCGGATATTCGGCATCGTAACGGTAGCCATCTTCTTTGTGACCAAGGCGGATTTCGATGGAATCTTCGTGCCCATCGGTACAAATCAAACCTGTTTTCACGCCCTTGTGCTGAATAAGTGCATTCAACCCAACCGTCGTGCCATTAATGCAAAGATCGCATTCCGACACGATTTCCTGAGAGGTCGCACCAACGTCCTCGGACATCAGAGCAAGGCCTTTTTTAATAGCTTCCGTAGGGTCTTGTGGTGTCGATGGTGTCTTGTAGAGACGCACGTTGCCCTCGTTATCCGCAAGAACGAAGTCCGTAAAAGTGCCGCCCGCGTCTACGCCGAGCCGATATTTAGTTCGCATGGTATCCCCTCTGTTTGATTTTCTGTATCAGCTCTATTCGGCAGCGACGGATTGTGATCGGAGCGACTTTGTCGCTGCATGATCGACAACCAGAGACACGGCGTCCTTGATAACAACGCCATAATCTTCCCGTGCACCTTCAATAGACACCAGTCCGTTTTTCACATCCCAAACGACACTTTCTATATCTCGCTCCCACGCCAGACCATAACCACCGCCGCCAGGATTCATATTGGATGCTCTTTCACCGGGGTTGATGGTTTCCATGATGTTGGTCTTTATGACCTCGACGTCACCACCGCGCTGAATTTCGATACGCCCCACCTTGGGCTCAATCATTTTTGACTGCGCACCAGCCGCACCCATGGCCGGGATGCGTCTTCCTTCACCGAAGGTGATAAACGACATAGGTTCATCTATTGGCTCCACTTCCCAGTGGGTGCCTGAACCACCGCGGTACTTTCCAGCCCCGCCACTATCCACCATCAACCCGTACCGATGGATGATGATCGGATAAGAATATTCCAGAAGTTCCACATCCCCCGACGTTAATGCGCCAAAGCAACATTCCGGTCCGCACGCATGCCAGCCATCCTGAACGGACGTCGCCCCGGCACCCGAAATAATCGAAGCCAGGACCATGGTCACGTATTCTTCATTATGGCGAGAATCCCAACCAGCAATATTGCAGCCGTTGGCATGCCCCCAAGAGGCGCTAACATGATCCGGCGTCGCCTGTTCGAATGCCAAACGTACCGCATCGGTCAAAGTTTCCATTGGGGTCGTCGTGCAATTCATATGTGGTGCCGGTTCTTCGGCGTTACATATCGTTCCCTTGGGGCCCATATCCACACTGAAGCAG
>Ga0316204_10007676_pt1 | contig 15568 bp, 13 predicted proteins | sample 6monrhotite_MG_2_FD_205661 | JGI IMG/M metagenome (GOLD analysis project Ga0316204, IMG submission 205661) | Microbial mat bacterial communities from mineral coupon in-situ incubated in ocean water Damariscotta River, Maine, United States -... | ecosystem: Environmental > Aquatic > Marine >... | reverse complement strand
CATTTAAAGGTCGTTGGAAAAACCCCTTACCAGTATGAGCAAAGTATCGGTGTACGTAAAGATTGGCCTATTTTTGTTTCAATACTAAACAAAGCACTCGATGCTATTCCAGAATCTGAAAAAAATACAATATATAAAAAGTGGATTGGAGTAACTTTCGAACATGAATTCGACTACTCCTTACTCTGGAAAATTTTCCTCGTGGCTGTTGTTTTGTTTGGCGTCTTTGCCTATTGGAATCACAAAATATCATTATTGAACAAGCAACTAATTATTGCCCGCAACAAAGAAGAGCAAGCGCGAAAAAGTGTTGAAGAGGCCAACAAGGAACTCCAAACAGTGGATAAACTTAAATCGATGTTTATTGCCTCTATTTCACACGAGTTACGTACTCCCCTGAATTCGATTATTGGTTTTTCCAGCATGATGGCAGAGGGAGCTTTTGGTGAGTTAAACGAAAAATATCAGGATTATATTTTTCGCATTAATAATTCGGGCAAACATTTATTATCATTGATTACCGATATTATTGATATTTCAAAAATCGAAGCGGGCAGGGTCGATATTGTACTGGAAGATTTTAATCTAGATGAGATTGTTATCGAAGCCGTTGCTGGTTTAAGTGAACAGATAGAACAAAAAGGGCTCTCGATTAATACTAATGTTGCATCTGGCATTGCAATGCGAACTGATAAAAGACGTTTGTATCAGAGTTTATTAAATTTATTAAGTAACGCTATGAAGTATTCTGAAAAGGGTGGAATAACGTTAACCGTTGAGCAGCAAGAAAACGAGATATGCATAAAAGTCGAAGATACAGGTATTGGTATAAGCGAGACCGATTTGCCGCGTTTGTTTGAAGCCTTTGAGCGTATGCAATCACAATTGAAAGTTACAGCAGGTGGCACAGGGCTTGGTCTTTACCTTACTAAGAAAATTGTTACTGAAATATTGCAGGGGAATGTAGGCGTAGAAAGTAAACTTGGAGAAGGAAGTTTATTTTGGATCAAAGTGCCAAAGAGTATCAATCAACAGAGTATTCCTGATATTGAGGAGGGGGTGTAATATGGCAACAGCACTTGTTATTGAAGATAACCCTGATAATATGATGCTTATTAAAGATATTTTAGAAGCTAATGGATATAGCGTTTTGCAAGCTGAAACGGGCTTGCAAGGTGTTGATATGGCAGAACAATATCTTCCTGACTTTATTATTTTAGATATACAACTTCCAGATATTCTTGGTGATGAAGTACTGGTGCGAATTCGTAAAATTGAAAGCACCGAAACGATACCTGTAATAGCAATGACATCTTATGCGATGGCAGGTGATCGGGAAAAATTATTAGCAGCAGGCTGTAATGGTTATATCGAAAAACCGATAGATGTTGCTACGGTAACGATTCAAATCAAACAGATTATTGGTGATATTTAATGCGAATTCTGGTTGTTGAAGATACTGATGATATAAGAGATTTGCTTGTTGATCTACTTGAGGTCGACGGCTATACCGTGGATTCAGCTATAAATGGTATCGAAGGCTTAGAAAAGGCTTTAGCTTCACCACCGGACCTTATTATCTCCGATATTCTTATGCCTGAAATGGATGGTTTTGAGTTTTGTAAGAATGTTAAAAAAGAACCGCAGTTAATGAATATTCCTTTTATTTTTTATACTGCTACCTATACCGACCCAAGAGATCAACGCTTTGCCCTTTCATTGGGAGCTGATCGCTTTATTATAAAACCGGAAGATCCATTTAAGTTGCTTAATAATATCAAGGAAACGCTTGAACAACACAAAGATTTCACTGAGAAAAATGAACCTTATTTAAATGAAAGTGAAGATGATTATTTTGAAACTTTACATAAAGATTCTTTAGCAAGAAAGCTGGATAAAAAAGTACAGGATCTTGAAAATCAGAAAGAACAACTACGAATAATTACTGATTCTATCCCTGCTTTAATAGCAGAGATAGATACAACAGGTTGTTATAAATACGTAAATTTAGCGTACGAGAATTGGTTTCAGCGGTCTCGTAAAGATATTATAGGAAAGAAAATTAGTGAAGTTGTAAATGATTCTGAATATAAAGTTATTCAATCATATGTTGAGCAAGCGCTAAGTGGTGAGGAAGTAAGTTATGAAGGTTTCTTGCCTGACAAGGATGGTAAGCCTCGTTATATTTTAGCGCGTTATATCCCCTATAAAAACAAGGAAAAAATAGTTAAAGGTTGTTTTTTATTTATCAATGATATAACCGAGCAAAAAGCCGCTGAAGAAGAGAAAGAGCAATTGCTTATTCAGTTACGTAATGCACAGAAAATGGATGCACTTGGCCAGCTTACAAGTGGTATTGCTCATGATTTTAATAACATGCTTGGCATTATTAATGGTTATGCCGAAGTGTTAAACGATTCTTTCTCCGCTATGCCGGATCAGGCAGGTTACATTCGAGAAATACAATTAGCGGCTGAGCGTGGTACAAAATTAACTCGTAAGTTGTTGTCATTTACGCATCAAAAGAGCATGACTGATGATGAAATAAATATTAACGACTCGTTAATTGGTATGCAAAATGTACTGGAAAGAACTCTAACTAGTCGTATTAAGTTAGTATTGGATCTTGCCGAGAATTTAGACCCAGTATATTTAGATAGTGGAGATCTAGATGATGCCATTCTAAATATGAGTATTAACGCAATGCATGCGATTGATAAAAATGGAAGTTTAACGATCAAGACTTATAATGAAAATATTAACGATGTAGAAGCCCATAATTTAAATTTGAAATCAGGGAAGTACGTTGTACTTAGTTTAACGGATACAGGTTCAGGAATAGATGAGGCCACTAAAGAAAAACTTTTTGAACCTTTGTTTACAACTAAAGGTAAGCGTGGCACCGGTTTAGGCTTAAGTCAGGTTTATGGTTTTGTTCATCGAAGTGGTGGAGCGATTATGGTTTATTCTGAGCCTGGTCAAGGTGCTCATTTTGTTCTATATTTTCCTCGGTCCAATGCTGATAAGTCGATCTTAATCAATGATTTTCAGTAATCTTTTATATCGCAGGATTATGTATTAATCGGTTTAAATCTAGCTTAATTGTTTGAGGCCGAACTTCTATCCAGTTAGCCGTTGCCATTAGCCAATCTTTTTCTTTTTTTATCCAATACGATTCAATTTTAAATACACGCATATGCTCAGGTAGTGCATTTTCTGTACTAGTAAGAGCGGCATGAAATATCATTTTAGCGGATGCCTCTCCATTTATACCATCTACATGATTTTCACTTAGCTCTATCGAATTTATTAAAGTGTAAATTTTTATGTACTTATGGGTTAGGTAATATCGAAAAATCAGAGCTGACATCGTTTGTTGGTTCAGTCGAGCATTACCCCGAAAATCGGTTGTGAGTTTATTGGTAACCGTGCGATGTTTCTTTTGCTCTACCGCGCTAACAAGATTTTGTAGTGACTCCTTCAAAGCTTTTTTTGGATCCTCGGAGTTACAGCCACTAAGAATCAATAGAGAAAAAGCTAGGGGTATATATAAGGAATAGCGGATTGCTTTAAACATATTGTTCTCAATTTGGAGTAGGGACTCTACATAATGAATACTCATCATATTAGTCTAGAATTAAGTGTAGTTAGATTTGGGGCATGTGCTCCTCAATCTCCAATTTATATGATGATAAGCTGAGCAACACTTGCTGTCGTTTCTTAATGATATTATAATATAAGGATATACTTAATTACCCAACATTCTTGCTAGGTTATTGCGTAGTCTCATTCTTACTAATATGGACCAAATCTTAAGTCTTATTAGTAACTGCCGCTAACTGATGCACATTCAAGATTTATAGCTAGAGGCGCGAATATGTCAGCGACATCGCAAGTTTCACCGCAATCATATAATTATGATATCGTAAAAAAATTCACCATTATGGCGCTTGTATGGGGCATATTGGGCATGTTCACCGGGGTTTATATTGCTGCTGAACTTGCATGGCCAATCTTTAATTTCGATACACCGGAAATTACTTTTGGGCGCCTTCGCCCGGTTCACACCACACTGGTTATCTTCGGTTTTGGTGGTAGTGCACTATTCGCAACCTCGTATTATATCGTTCAACGTACTTGTCAGGTTCGCCTCTGGGGTGAATTAATGCCAATGTATACTTTCTGGGGCTGGCAGATTGCTGTTGCTTCAGCGGCTGTTTCTTACATGCTGGGTTACACACAAGCACGTGAATATGCAGAAATGGTTTGGCCAATTGATATTTTAATTGCACTTACCTGGGTTGCGTATTTAGTTATTTATGTACAAACGCTTCGTCGTCGTTCACAGCCACATATCTATGTTGCTAACTGGTTTTTTATCGCCTTTATCCTTGCAACTGCAATTTTACATATTGTTAACAATCTGGCGATGCCGGTAGGATTCTTTAGCCTAAGTTCATACAGCTTACAGGCCGGTGTTCAAGATGCGATGACACAGTGGTGGTATGGCCATAATGCAGTAGGCTTTTTCTTGACGGCAGCTTTCCTCGGTATGATGTATTACTTCGTACCTAAACAAGCAGGTCGCCCTGTTTATTCTTACCGTTTATCTATTATCCATTTCTGGGCATTAATATTTTTATATATGTGGGTAGGTGCGCATCACTTACATTGGACTGCATTGCCTGACTGGACTTCAACGTTAGCTGCAACATTCTCTATTTTATTATTACTGCCATCTTGGGGCGGCATGATTAACGGTATTATGACTTTATCGGGCGCTTGGGATCGTTTGCGTTCTGATCCCGTTGTTAGATTCTTAATTGTAGCGTTAGCATTTTATGGTATGTCGACTTTTGAAGGGCCATTAATGTCTCTTAAAAGTGTAAACGCACTATCACATTATACTGATTGGACGATTGGCCATGTACATTCAGGTGCACTCGGTTGGGTTGCAATGGTTACCTTTGGTTCGTTTTATCACTTAATTCCGCGTTTATGGGAAACAACAATGTACAGTAATCGTTTAATCAACGTACATTTCTATTTAGCTGTAACCGGTATTATTTTATACATCACCGCATTATGGTTTGCTGGTATTGGTCAGGGTTGGATGTGGCGTGCCTTTGATGAGTACGGAAATCTTGCATACACCTTTATAGAAACAGTTGAGCATTTGCATCTGCCTTATATTATGCGAACGTTCGGTGGCTTGTTATTTGTCTTCGGTATTATTGTGATGGGTTTCAATACCTATATGACGATTCGTAAATCACGATTAGAAAAAGAAGATTTTGAAGCTAAAATTGCCGCCAAAATGGCACCAGCCGAATAAGATTAAGGTTAAGGTTTAGGAGTTCTAAAGAATGAAACATGAAACGATAGAAACAAATGCTGGTTGGCTGATAGCGTTAACTTTAATTGTTATTAGTATTGGTGGCCTTGCAGAAATAGTTCCACTGTATTTTCTTGACGATACAGTTGAAGAAGTAAAAGTAGCCGGTGTTGAAACAGTACGGCCGTATACTCCGCTTGAACTTAGAGGTCGCGACCTTTATCAACGTGAAGGGTGCTACTTATGCCATTCACAAATGATTCGTCCATTTCGTGATGAAGCATTACGTTATGGTCATTACTCGCTTGCTGCAGAATCCAAGTTCGATCATCCGTTCCAATGGGGTAGTAAACGAACCGGACCTGATCTTGCACGTGTTGGTAAAAAATATTCAAACCAATGGCATGTACAACATTTAGTTAAGCCACGTTCAGTTGTGCCTGAATCGATTATGCCTAATTACCCTTGGTTATTAGAAAATAAACTTGAATACAAAGATATTGCGGCACGATTAACAGCGCTAAAAGCGGTAGGTGTACCATATTCTGAAACAAAGGCTGATTATGAAGAAAATATAAAACGCTTTGGTGAAGAGACTGCAAAATTATTGGATATCAATCAGGCTGAAGCGAATTTAGTGAATGAAGCCTTGGCTAATAACTATGATGGCAATAAATCTGATATTACAGAAATGGATGCAATTGTTGCTTATTTACAAGTACTCGGCACGATGGTTGATTTCAAAAAGTTTGACGATGGACATTTTGCAACTTTCCGATAAGGCTTAATGGAGTAACTATGTTCGCAGATATATTTGAATGGTTCACACACTTGGAAAATACTAAGCCGTTTGCTTTAGTACTTTTTTTCGTAACCTTTGTTGGAATTATCATTTATGTCTATAGCAATAAGAAACGCAACAAGAGATTGGAATCGTACAAAAATATTCCTTTCGATGAAAAAGACTAGAGAGTAAAAAGATTATGGCGACACCAGAAAATAAATCGCAGTCCAAAAAATCGCAATCCCCAAAAGGATCGTCAAAGAAGGCAGCTGTTCAAACAACCGGTCATGCCTGGGATGGTGATATTCAGGAATTTAATAATCCTTTACCTAATTGGTGGGTGTGGGGTTTTTACGCAACTATTGTCTTTACAATTATCTATTGGTTTCTTTATCCCGCATGGCCAGTCGGTAGTGATTACACCAAAGGTGTAATGAATGATATTGAATATACGACAGCTGATGGCAAGACTGTTAAAACACATTGGAATACTCGCGCCCTGCATGAGAAAGATCTGCAACAAGCCCGAGCCGAACAACAACAATACTTAGACCAACTAGCATCTGCAAGTATTGAAGAGATTGCGAAAGATGAAGAGAAAAGTAAATTTGCTTATTCAATGGCGAAAGTACTTTTTGCTGATAACTGTGCGGCGTGTCATCAAACGGGTGGTGCTGGCGTTGTTGGTTCCTACCCTAACTTGGCTGATGATGACTGGTTATGGGGTGGTAACGTAGAGCAAATTAAAACAAGTATTACTGCGGGTCGCAAAGGCTACATGCCTTCATTTAAGGCTTCGCTAAATGATACACAAATTGAAGATGTTGCTGAATATGTTTTAAGTTTATCAAAACATAAAACAGATGCTGCTAAAACAGCACGTGGTAAAGCGATATTCAATGGCCAGTCAGGCGGTTGTTATTACTGTCACACTAAAGCGGGTTCTGGAATGGTATCAATGGGCTCGGCTAATTTAACCGATAGTGTTTGGACGCTAGCGGATGTATCAGGATCTGAGACGTTAGCTGAGAAAAAAGAACAAGTAATGTCAATCGTTCGTACTGGTGTAAACCGCAAAATGCCAGCATGGAATGAACGTTTAACTGAAACGCAAATTAAAATTTTATCATTTTATGTTCATCAGTTAGGTGGTGGTAAATAAATTTATTGCTTGTCGTCATTCCTTCCTTCGAGGGAAGGACGGGATAGTAGTGTTGCATAGTCTTTCGCCAAAACAGTGAGAGACTTTTTTGTTTAGGAATCATCCTACTATTAGGATTTGCTTCAAAAAAATGAATCATTACACTAAATACAAATCCGGAATAGAGTGATATGGAACAGCAACGTGTTCCTATTTTTCCGCGTTCTGTAAAAGGATTTTATCGGAAGATTAAATCTTCAATTGTTATTCTTGCTTATTCAGTATATTTTTTATTGCCATGGCTACGTTGGGAACGCGAAGTAGGTTCTTCTCAAGCAGTTATATTCGACATTGATGCACACCGATTAGATTTCTTTGACCTCACTATTTATGCCCAGGATATGTTCTGGGTTGCGGTATTTTTTGCCTTTGCCGCACTATTGTTATTTTTTGTAACAGGAATAGCCGGTAGAGTCTTCTGTGGTTATTTTTGTTTTCAAACTTTGTGGACAGATGTTTTCATACATATTGAACATTGGGTACAAGGTGAGCGACCTGCTCGAATCAAACTGGCAAATTCAAAATGGACACCGGAAAAAATTTTTAAAATTGGCTTAACTCACCTACTGTGGTTAGTAGTCGCTTTTCTCACTGGACTTGCCTTTACGTTATATTGGGGAAATGCACCGGATTTGATAGTAGAAATATTCACTCTTAAAGCGCCACTAGTAGCAGGGGTAACTATTTTATTCTTAACGGCAACAACTTATGTAATGGCCGGTATTGCGCGTGACCAAGTTTGTACCTATATGTGTCCGTATGCGCGTTTTCAAAGTGCGATGTTTGATAGAGAAACTATTATTGTTGCTTATGATTCCATTCGTGGAGAAGGCGCTAACGGTAGTCATAAGCCAACTAAGGAATTAATCAAACGTGAGAAACGACAAGAGCATGGTTATGGTGACTGTGTAGATTGTGGTTATTGTGTTCAAGTTTGCCCTACGGGAATAGATATTAGAAACGGTTTACAGTACCAATGTATTAGTTGTGCTCTTTGTATTGATGCGTGTAATACTATTATGAGTTCAGTCGGCTATCCACAAGGACTTATTCGCTATTCATCGGAGAAAGAAGCTCAAGGTGAAAAAACGCGTGTTATTAAACCTAAAACGATAGCATATGGTATGGACCTTGTTTTGATTGCTAGCGCTTTAATTTGGGGATTAAATGCACGCACAGCGATAGAGCTAAGTGTTCGTCAGGTGAGACAGCCACTATTTGTTGTTTTATCAAATGGAGATATTCAAAACCGATATAATTTAAAATTAAATAATAAAACGGATAAAGCGATACCGCTTAATATTAGTTTAAAAGGTCTTGATAAATATGTATTGGATCTTGGGCGACATAAGAACGTTAAGCTTGCGCCGAGCAGTAGTTTGACCTTGCATATTAATGTTAGATTGCCTCCTGAATTTATTATAAAGGAAAATCATGATTTTGAGTTTGTGATCCAAAACCCGAATGACGTAGATTCCAGCTGGACACAAAAAGCGAATTTTTCCGCCCCTCATAAAAGAAATAGAAAATAATTAATCGAAACCGAATTATCACTGTATTTAACATAGGCAGATTATGGAACAGTTACTTTTAACATTAGCAGTTGGCGTTTTATTTATTGTTGTCACTCATAGCATATTGCGCTTTCTTACTAGCCTGTCCAGTATAAAAGCGGCACTTATTACATTGCTTGCTATATGCGGAACTTATATTCCCTTACTTGTAATTGATTGGCCAGGGGTTGATGTTTTTGCAATTCAGATAGCGATATATGGTATCTCAGTCTACTTACTTACAATCTTACACAACCAGGCAATTGAGCATAGAAAAAAATTTCCTGATGGTGATGTTGTTAAGAAAAAATTGCATTGGGCGCCAATGTTAATAGTTGGTTTTTTTGTAGTTGTAGTGAGTGTCGATAGTGTTTTTATAACGATTGCACAACAAGGTAGCGATTCATTATTGCGTGGTTTGTTTGTACCCGAGCCAAAAAGTGGCGGCGATGTAAGCTCTTATTTCCCTGGGATTATCGAACATAATTTTCATGAGAAAGAAGATCAGTATAATCAATATCAACAACGCCTTGACGAACAACGAAAGCGTGGATGGGAAGTAAAGTATGGATGGCAACAAGCTCCGTTTGCTAAAAAGCAGTCAGTATTCCTTTTGTCTTTAAAAGATTCGAAGCAAGTTCCAATAACAGACGCAAAAATTGCCGGTAGTTTCCAACGAGGTAATACCAGTAAACAGGATCAATCAATAGTATTAAAAGAAACTAAACCGGGCCTGTATAGTGTAAACGTAAAACTTCAGTACCCGGGTAGATGGGAGTTATTATTAAAAATCACTTCTCCAAAGGGTGATTATGATTTAAAAGCGTCTACTGAAATAGCAGAATAAAGGTAGTATGCTGTCGTTGCGAGCGGTATAGTTTGTTAGTAGATAATTCTGATATTTAAAAGTAGATAGTAAATTTAATAATGGCAAACGAAAATACACCCTGTTTCCATTGCGGCCTTCCTTGTCCAGAAACTACATCTTATTCAGTAAAAATTACTGGTGATGAACGTGCTATGTGTTGTCCCGGTTGTCAGGCAGTTGCTCAGGCCATTGTTGATAATAGTTTAGAAGATTATTACAAATACCGAACTGAACAATCGATAACGGCTGATAATCTTATTCCTGAAGAATTAGAACAACTTCAGTTATATGATAACTCAAAACTACAAGATCAATTTGTTACATCTTCGAATTCACATCCCGAAATTAAAAATGTGTCGCTAATACTTGAAGGTATTGTATGTGCGGCTTGTGTTTGGTTAAACGAAAAACATGTAAATCATCTAACGGGTGTAAAGTCATTTTCAATTAATTACTCAACTCAACGAGCAAGAATTAGTTGGGATGATTCTCAAATTAAGTTAAGTGAAATTTTAAAATCAATTTCTTCAATTGGCTATCGAGCGCATCCGTTTGATCCAGGTCGACATGAATCAATACAAAAACGTGAACGTCAGCGCGCCCTGATTCGTTTGTCGGTATCTGGTTTGGGCGCGATGCAAGTGATGATGCTGGCCATAGCCTTATATGCAGGGGATTACAGTGGCATAGATTCTGATATGAAATTGTTCTTTCGCTGGGTCAGTGCCTTAATTGCAACCCCTGTTGTTTTTTATTCTGCGCAAACATTTTTTATTGGCGCCTGGCGAGATTTAAAACGAAAGAATTTAGGAATGGATGTCCCTGTTGCATTAGCAATAGGTGGAGCCTACGTTGCAAGCATTTGGGCAACCCTAACTAATTCAGGCCAAGTTTATTTTGATTCTGTCACCATGTTTACTTTCTTTTTATTATTAGGGCGTTTTTTAGAATTAAGAGCCAGACAAAGATCAAGTGAAGTTGCTGACGCTCTTGTTAAGTTGTTACCTGTAATGGCAGCAAGAATTGGCAGTAACGGTATAGAGCAAGTGCTGGTCAATGAACTTAACTTAGATGACCATATTCGAGTTAAACCGGGAGAAACTATTCCAGCAGACGGTATTATTATTGAAGGACAAACGAGCATTGATGAATCGCTTGTTACTGGAGAGTCATACCCATTACGACGACTAGAAAATGAAAGTGTTATTGGTGGAACTGTAAATATTGAATCACCTATTGTTGTTAAAATAACAAAAATAGGTGAAGAAACGGTACTTGCCGGCATTCAACGCTTACTCGATCGTGCTCAAACGGAAAAACCACACATTGCTTTACTTGCTGATAAAGTTGCAAGTGTCTTTGTTGGTGTTATTTTAATTGTAGCCACAGTGGTTGGTTTTATCTGGTGGCAAATTGATAGTGAGCGTGCCTTTTGGATTGTTTTATCTATGTTGGTAGTTACATGCCCATGCGCGCTATCACTTGCAACACCTGCTGCAATGACCGCAGCAACAGGTGCATTAACACGCTTGGGGATGTTGGTTACACATGCTCATGCTTTAGAAACCTTAGCTAAAGTTGATACGTTTGTTTTTGATAAAACCGGAACGTTAACTCAAGGTGTTTTAGCCTTAAAAGAAACGACGCTTATAGGATCTTTATCTGAAACACAGTGTAAAAAAATTGCGACTAGCATTGAGCAAGCATCGGAACATCCTGTTGCGAAAGCTTTTCAATTTCTAAGCTCAGATTTATTGGTAACTAAAAAAATTACAGCACAAATTGGTGAAGGGGTTGAAGCTACAATTGATAATGTGCGCTATCGAATAGGGAAGCGTAATTGGGTTAGTGAGATTGTTGGAACGCCATTACAAGAGAAAGCAGGCAATATTAATAAAAACCAAATTCAATCACAAATTTATTTGGCTAATGAAAAGGAATGGCTAGCAGTATTTACCTTAGAAGATAATATTCGTGATGATGCGAAATCAATGATTGATGATTTAGGAATATTAAATATAAATACAATCTTACTTAGTGGTGACCAGGATAGTGTTGTTCGTAACACTGCAAACACACTGGAAATTCAAACAATGTATTCTGAGCAAAGCCCCAATAATAAATTGTCAGTAATTAAAGGTTTACAGCAACAAGGCCATATTGTTGCAATGGTCGGTGACGGCGTGAACGATGCCCCGGTACTTGCTGCTGCACAAGTATCAATAGCGATGGGAGGCGGTACTCAACTGGCGCAAGCAAGTAGTGACATGGTTTTGCTAAGTGAAAATTTAAATCATTTACAAGAAAGTATCGTTCATGCGAGAAAAACGATTACAGTGGTAAAGCAAAATTTAAGTTGGGCTGTTATTTATAACCTAACGGCTTTGCCATTAGCGGCACTCGGTTTTATTGCACCATGGCTGGCGGCAATTGGTATGTCAGCAAGTTCTTTGTTTGTTGTGTTAAATGCATTGCGACTTATGAAAGTCGTTGATTCTGATAAATAATGCATTGAAGTGAGTATTATTTATCTATAAACGATAAAGTGTCAGTATGGAAATATTATATTTACTTATTCCGCTTGGAATTTTAATTTTGGGGATAGCCATTGCTGCTTTTGTGTGGGCTGTTAAATCCGGTCAGTTTGAAGATATGCAAGGCCCTGCCCATCGGATTTTAATGGATGACGATGACCCTTTAATACCTAAGAACTTAAAACATAGTCAGCATGCTCAAGAAAAGAGTGAATTAGAAGATTATAAAAATGATAAATAACAGTAAGTTGGACACAATTAGCCTACACTTAAGAGTAGAACACGCTCAATATTGTTGTTTTATTAATCCAATAATATTAGAATGGACTAATATAGATTAACTTTACTAGAGGCCCCCTTATGAAAGAATGGTTCACATTTCAAAATTTCCCACTCACATTTATAGTTGCCTTAATTGTAATGAGTATTTTAAGTGTTTTATCGGTCGTTTTAGGCGGCTAAGCACTTTTTGGACTTGTTTACTCGGTTACCAAGTTTTACTTTAACTATTTAAGCTAACTGTTTGCTTTTTAATGCTTTTGTCCTATCCTTAAGGAAAAGGTCAGGGATTATAAGCAGTTGATTTTAAAAAGCACATTTTCTTCAAAATGGGCTGTGCAGCGTATGCGGCATGGTCTTTTTCTTATTCTTGCTATATATGCAAATTCTTCATTTGCTGTTAGTGAAGCTGTCAGCGATGTCCGTGTCGTTATCGATATTTCGGGCAGTATGAAAAAGAATGATCCTCAAAATCTTCGCTCACCAGCGATTCGAATGTTAGTGGGTTTGATGCCGCACAATGCTAAGTCAGGAATTTGGACTTTTGGCAAGTACACTAACATGCAGGTAAAGCATGGAAAGGTAACGTCTAGTTGGAAGAAGTTGGCAATGGCTGAATCCAAAAAGATTCATTCAAGAGGGCTTTTTACAAATATTGAAGATGCTCTTAAAAAGTCTACGCGAGGTTGGGACAAACCTAATCGTAAAGAACAACGTCATTTAATTTTATTAACCGATGGAATGGTTGATGTTTCCAAAGATGCAAAACAAAATGAAGCTTCGCGAAAACGTATTTTAAATACGATTGCCCCTCAGTTAAAAAAATCAGGGGTAAGTATCCATACTGTTGCATTATCTTCAAATGCGGATAAAAAATTAATGTCTGCTTTATCAGGTATGACAGATGGCTGGCATGAAGCTGTCGACAATGCAGAAGACTTACAAGGTGTCTTTCTTCATATTTTTGAGAAATCAGCGAATGTTGATACGGTTCCTTTAAAGAATAATAATTTCTCGATTGATAAATCTATTAAAGATATGACGGTATTAGTATTCCGAAAACCAAATTCGTCTGAGACTAAGTTAGTCACACCGAGTAAAAAAAATTGGAGTTATAAAAACCATCCAAAGAATGTAACCTGGCATCAAGATACGGGATACGACCTAATCTCTTCGAGAGATCCTGAAGTAGGTAAGTGGTTAATTAACGCAGCGATCGACCCGGATAATCGTGTAATGGTTGTTACTAATTTAAAATTGGTAACAGGTAATTTTCCTAATAATATTATGTATGGCGATACTTTGTCTTTAACAGCTAAGTTAGTCCAAGAAGGTAAAACGGTAACTCAAGAGCGTTTACTCAAACTTGTTAAATTTAATGTGGTTAAACATATTAAGGCTGAACCAACCTCTTCGGGTAATGGTGACATTAAAAGTCAAACCCCTATGATAGATGATGGCAGTGCTTCTGATAGGTTAGGTGGTGACGGAGTATATACAGTTGCTTTTAACACTGACCAAACATCCGGTGATGTTACTTTAGTAATGCAAGCAAAATCTCCGGCTTTTGAACGTGAAGTTCGACATATTATAAAAATTCACGATACGCCTGCAGATTTAAACATTAGTAAACAAGCTGATGGTAAGTTTAATTTAACTGTAAAACCTAGAATGGAATTACTTATTCCACATACTGTTTCTGTACAAGTTAAATTACCGGATGGAAGCAAAAAAACATTAGAACAAGATGATGATGATAATTGGAAAGTTATAATTTCTAAGGAATATACCGGTAAAAAGGTTACGGTATCTTTGGTTGGCACACGTGTGAACGATAAGCCATTCCATGTTGATTTTGATAAAGTTCTCACAGTTTCAACGGGTGCAGAACAACATTTGTCATTAGACACTCAAGTGGCTCTTGCACCTGTAGCTCCTCCCGCTGTAAAAAGTGATTCAAGTGATCATCATGCTCCCCCTCCGCCTGCTATACCTGATGTAGATGCTCCGAAGCCTGCATCTGATAAACCAGAAGTAAAAGATGCTCATGCTGATAAAGCAAAACATGGCGATGAAAGCTCTAAAGATGCAGCAGGTTTTGATTTTCTATCCACTACGATGATAATTATTTATGCGAATATTTTGTTATTAATAGTCGGTGGTGTTGGCTATCTCGTATGGCGTAAGCGTAAGCGTTTAGCTGAGAAAGAAACGGAAGAAATGAACTTATGAATGAAACAGGGGAAAGCTTGTTTAATCTAGATTTACAGATACTTGTATTAGAAACGGCTGTTGTTCTTGCTATCATAGTTGCTGTTATTTGGTTCCTAGCTTATCGAAAACGTAAAATGAAAAAATTATTTAGTCGAGATTTTTTAAATGATGTTAAGGGAAAAGAAGATAGTCGAGAGTTGGAATTAAATGAAAAAATTAAAAAAATTACCAGTTTAGAAGATGAACAGATTCAAGTGATAGTTGAGAAGCTAGTTGTTGCTGAGAAGAAAGCATGTATTCATATAGCACAACTCTATATGGGGTATAAGCCTGAATCATTAAAAGATTTAGAAAGTGAAATGTCAAATATATCGAAAAGTTATATCGATATCATTGATAATGTTAATGCGAATGGTGGTGTCGAAAGTATTAATGATGGTGGAGAAGCTGATGACTCCGCCATGCGTGAATTAAAGAAACAAGTAACGAATTTAAGAGAAGAAAAAAAATCATTAAAATTAAAAAATGCACAATTGCAAATAGATTTTGAAGCATCGGTTGATTCAATAGAACGGATGACAACAGAATTTGCAAATATGTATGAAGGTGGTTCAAAAGATGGTGAGAAACGTATTAAAAATGAAATGTATCAATTACGTCAAATATTAGCGAAGAAAATGGATGCAACCTCAGTTGACGGAGATTTTAATGCAGATTTGACGGTTGATGAGATTCCCGATATGGATGTTGATTCAGGCTCTGCTGAGCAAATAGATGAAGAAAAGCCAGATGAAGCTGCA